>CEVQ01037875.1_pt1 | contig 21885 bp, 20 predicted proteins | sample 356551 | NCBI WGS metagenome assembly CEVQ01 (sample SAMEA2623756, study PRJEB7988) | marine metagenome | biome: marine biome (ENVO:00000447); feature: mesopelagic zone (ENVO:00000213); material: "saline water (ENVO:00002010), including plankton (ENVO:xxxxxxxx)" | depth 250 m | reverse complement strand
GCAGAGTTGGAACCTAAGCAGAGAGGTGCTTATTTGGGACTATTACAATCAACGTCCGGTTTTGGATGGGGATTTGGAAGTCTTATTGCCGGTTTGATGATTTCTATTGAAAAATATGGTGAAGGAAGTTCGGATGTTGTATTGGGTTTTAGCATATGTTCTGTTTTAGCATTTACATCCGCGATAGGGATGATAAGCTTGCCAAACACATACGAAAATGTTAAACCTGGAATGATTAAAGAAGAAATATTTACTCTTAGAAATCTATGGATTTGTGCAACCATGGTATTTGCAGGATATTATTTCTTCTTATCCTTTGCACCCAGTTATTTCTCAGAAGTTATGGGTTCTAGTAAAGGAATGGGATATGTTATGTTTGCAAGTGGCATAGTTCATGCTGTATCTGCACCATATCTTGGTAAGTTTATAGATAAAATACCTAGAGAGAAATCATTGAAAATAACAATTGTGTGTTTTATTATTTGTATGACTGTATATACAATGACTGAAAATAAAATATTGACAATATTAGCATTCATGCCGCCTGTCTGGATGCTCTTTCAAGTTACTGCAACTTCGCTAGTGGCTGATAGAGTGTCCTATGCAAACCGTGCCAGAGCTGTGGGTTTGTTGAATTCATGTATGTTTTTTGGAGCAGGAGTGGGAGGGATATTGTCTGGTCAATTATATGAATCGTATAAAAATACAGAGATTTTTGGAATAGGCACATTCATAATCATAATAGGATTACTGTTTGCATTTCTATTACCGAAAAAATTAGAAACGGCTGATTGAAATTCCTTTAGTTTTGAAATCTTCAATAATGCGATTAATGATACTTGAATTTGTACCGAAATATTCAGGCATAAAGACGCCCGTATCTTTAATAGTTTGATCCAATATCATCTTACAGAATGAAACCGTTGGTAAACCTGTTGTTCGAGACATGCTGGACCAACCATCTAAACCTTCATCATGTATTTGCCATCCGTAGACAGCTCCATCGTTATCAGTTCCTGAAATTATTAAATGCGTGAATTCCGGTTCACCTGGAATAAGTTTCCATTGTTCGAAAAGTTCGAGAGAGGTTAATTTCAATTTAGTCATTGGAACGCCATCTATCTCAATTATTTCATCAGAAAGGAGATTCTGATTTTTCAGTTTTGTTATTTTTTCAGCGTGACCTGGATATCTAAGAGTGTATTCTTTCATATTCGGAACATTCAAATCTAAAAGAGAGCGAAGACCGTCAGTAAGGAAGGCCTCTAGAGTTCCTATTCCTTCTATATCAAGATGTTTTAAACCAGATAATGCAGGTCTAGTTTCTAATTTATTATTAATTTTTATTCGAGCAGGTCTTGTATATTCAGCAATCACATCTATGGGAGAAAATGGTGCTGCATATTCCCAAGGTGGAGTTCTACGAAAAGGAAGACCTCCTACGAAAATTTCTAAAGTTTGAATTTTTTTATTAGTAACTAAATCGGCAGAGAGAAGGTTGCTAAGTCCTGGAGCAATGCCTGTGTCTGCAATAACTAAAGAATTGGATTTAATCACTTTATCTTTTAAAATTCGTGGATCTTCGGAAGTGAAGGAAACGTCTACACATGGCAATCCTAAATTAACTATATTTTGTAAAGCCAAATGACCGATTGGTCCAGGTAATGCATTAACAACCAAAGTGGAATCTGATAATTTTGATTCATAATCATTCACATTAGTTGCATCAAAAGTTGAAATGGAAACATTTGGTGTTAGAGATTTACAGAGATTTAAACATTCAAGAGAAGAATCTAAAATAGATACATCAAAACCATCAGATACGAGTTCGTTGGCTACGAAAGAGCCAATGTTTCCACCTCCTAAAATTACAACTTGAGGAGGGCTCAAAGAACTAGAGTTTTTGTCTTGCAATTCGGATATTTGTAGGGGCTACGACTATCCATTTATTGCTTATACCTACTAAATCGCCATCGATATCGGCAACTGCTCTTTCTAAATCAGCAATTACTTTATTGAGTGTTTGCTGATCTGAAGCCATTGGCGTAAAATCGACCAATACTACATTTCCTTCGTAAAGTTCATTGGAAATTTTGCCTACTTGTTCGGGACTTTTCAATATTATAGTTTGAACTTGCATTTTGGGTTTGCCGCCATAATCTTCCGATCTATCAGAAGTCCAACGTCTTAAATCTAAGAAATTCTCATCAGAAACGCGACGCATGGATGGTTGTTCAGAATTCATTGAATAAAGTCACCAACTAAGCCTTAATTAGCTTTCTTGAACCGAACAAAGCAACTAAAACGACTAAAGAAACGGAAACTAGTAATGAAATAGATGGTAGGCCTTTCTTCTGTATTTCGAATGTGAGTTCTGCATTATTATTGGTTAAATCTGATTCACCTACTCTACCATTTATTGCATCTAGCGTTATTAATTCAGCTTGGAAAGTATGGAAGCCTTCTTCAGCAGTCCATTCATAAGAGAATGTTGAATCAGATGATGGTGATAAAACTACATCCCATTCGGAGACTTGGCGACCGTTTTGTGTTAAATACAATTTACCTTCAAACTCTCCTGCACCCCTATTAGCTACAGAAACTTGAACTACGCCCGAATCGCCTTCTGTATCTCCACCAAACCAATTCATGTTTCCAACTTCACCATCTGGCCATTCGGTTACAGAATATTCGAAAGTTATTTGCAGATTGCTATGACTATCGTGAAATGTAACAGTTACTTCGCCGTCACCAGGAGTATCACGAAATAGACTTAGAGATAAACTCGAATCTCCGATGTTACCGTTAGAATATCCGAGATTATCGAAACCAGATACTTCGATATGTGATATTGATGCTGATACATCTTCAAAATCACTTGCAAGGAAATGGAGTACAAACGTTTCTCCAACTCGCGGATTAGGAGTATCTATTGTGACCTCGAGAGTAGGTAACCAATCAATATAGAAAGTTTCTTCAGATGTACTCTCTCCGATTGGATTTTGTGTAACAGTCAATGTAATATGATGGTTGCCTCCTGTTTCCATAATCTTCGAAAATGAAACGGTGTCGTATTCTTGACCGTCTAAAATCCATGAATATGATAAGTCTGTACCAGTAGAATCAGAACCATCGAAAAGGAGAGTCTTTCCCTCAACATAAAGTCCTGCAATATCCATTCTAGATACTGGTGGATTGTAAACTGCAATAGTTATTTCATGAGTGTCCGTGGTCAAACCTGAGGAATGGTGACCTGTAACAGATATTAGATACTGTCCTGCTTCAGATGGAGTGAAATCTATAGTTTCTATTGTTGTTCCAATGATGCCTCCATTAAGAGTCCACTCGTAACTGTCGATATCGGTAGTAGTGCTATTAGAAGCTGTGATTGATAATGAATCTCCAACCAAGATATTAGTAAATTCTACATTCAAAGAAGTCGTTGGCCTATCTATAACTTCAATAACACGTGAAACAGAAACTTGGGCACCGTGATAATCCGTAACTGTTAATTCCAAATTATAAGTGCCTGAATCTAAGGCAATATTTACTGCGGCACCGTCATAATTTTCATCATTAACAGACCAACTATAATCCAATGAAAGTCCTTCGTGATCTGTACTTTCCTCTGCAGATATTAACACATCTTCCCCTGAAGGTATAGTCCAACCATCATCAATAGGGATTCCGTTAGGAATATCTATAATGGCTATTGGTAAGGAATTGTCTACTGTAAATTGTTTTGTTGTTGTATTTGAGCCGTCGTGTTCATCTTCAACTATTAAAATTATATCGTAAGTGTCTGGCATACTGTATGTATGGTAAACGATAGAATCTGTAGTTGTGAGTGAGCTGCCATCACCGAAGTCCCACGTTCTTGTTAGATATTCATAATCTGTTTCAAAATCGGTAGAGAGATCTTCGAATTGGAAAGAGATGGAAGTATTGCCTGATTCTGGAGCGATTCTAAAATCAACTTCAGGATCTTCATTCCGTACTAAAATATCTATCGTTACTTCTGAGACTGCACCCCAAGTATCTGTTACAATTAATGTTGCACTGCATTCTCCTATCTCTTCATAGCTGAATGTCCAATTTGTAATTTCGGAAAAATCAAAATTTTGGCTGATAACTCCACAATCCAGATTCTTATATCTCCAGAAATCTACAACATCCTCCCAACCATCTTCATCGTCATGTGAGGAGCTGACATCTACAGTTATCTCTTCATTCATGGAAACTTCAGTTTTCGTTATTGTGTAACCTATTGTCGGCCTGCCGTGAACAATTATACTTACAGAGGTTGTATGAGTCATGTCATCTGTATCTTCAACTGTTAGATATACATCGCATTCTTGATAACTGTTGAAACTTAGAGTGAATGATTCTTGAGAGAGAGAAGTGCCACAAACATCCCAATCGAAAGATAAGTCATCACCATCCTGATCTACTGAAGAACTTGCATCGAAATAAACATCATCTCCTTTTATTACTTTGATTGGAAAATTAGGATCAGTTTCCGTACCATCTATAGATATGATTGCAGTTGGTTCACCTACCATGTTGATATCTAAATTTATAGCACTGCCGACCTGTTTTATATTCAATAATCTCCATAAAGAATCTTCGCCATCATAAGAATTGGAACTGGGGTAGCTCGAATTTGTAAAATCTCTATCTCCAAACCAAGGATCTCCAGATTGACCGCCTGCACCACCGTCTGTATCTAATTCGTCATTACCATCGGCTTCTTCGACTGCTACGCACCTATGACTAGCATCATTTTGAACGGAATTGGAATTCCATTTTTGATAACAAACAGACATATCTATATGCCAAATCAACAAACCATCACCAGGTAATGCAGAATCATATGATTCTTTTTGCCTATTTTCGATTAAAAAATATTCATCAGAATCTGGATCTGAAGCAGGTATTGGTAATTTGTAAACAACGCCATTGGAATAAATCGGTTGTATATCTAAATCTTCTTCGCCGCTTGTAAGAATAACCAATTCACCCTCATCATCTAACCAATCTGCCATATATCTTACCCAAGCTGAAAAATACGCAGGAGTTTCGCCACAGTCATTCCAAGAACCGCCGGCCATTACCCCCCAAGCACCTATCCCATCATTGGAATAATCTGTTGAATATAAATCAGGAACAAATTTATCACCATCGCCATCGCCATCAGTATCTAAATCAATCATGTGACCGAATTCGTGAATAGCGACACCCAATGGACTAGCCCTTCCACCACAATTCTGATATTCGGGAAAGGTTTCAGATTGATAAAATGTTTTTTCACCGGTTTGCCAATTACCGCCTCGTTGATGAGACCAAATGGCACAATCATCACCTCCACTTTCATAACCCTGACCTGCGTGAATAACAATAAATGCATCATAAGGGCCGAAATTGACACTAGGGTCTGCTTCATCTATTGTATCATCAAAAACATCCCTATTGCCGTTTTCTCCATAATCACATTTATCACCGGGTAAAGTGAATGGGCCATAAACATCCCCTAGAAGATTTAGATCGCCTCCGGAGTTTTCATAGAAGAAATCATACATAGAATCCTGAGAACCAAACATTAAGTCCTCGACCCCTGTATTATCTAATTCTTGAAAACTATAATCATCATATTGTGCCATCAATACTGCAACTTCTATAGTTCCGTGTGATTCTACTGCTTCTGCATTATCGGAGACTATTGAAACAATTGCAATGAATATTGGAATTGCTAAAAGGAGATGTTTCTTCATAGATACATTCAGAAAGACGATATTTTAAGTGTTTTTCAAGAAAAGATTTTGAATGAACTATACGTAACCCAATGGATCTTCGAGGATTTCATCACGAACTTCATGAGTTATTTTAACTGGTGCATCACCGTAAAATAAATCCGGATTGCCATTTACTGCATGCAATGTAGCAACCCCCATAGAGAAATTTATTGCAGCCCCTGTCCTATAACCGGAATATTCATCTGGAATTGCATGTAGATAATCCTTTACGGGCTTAACGTGCTTTTGTGCATTATCTAACATAGCATCTAGAATAATCATTGCTGCACTTTTGTTACCTTCATCCAATAATTCTGCTGGACGTAATTCATGCTCATCGAAAAGATTACGTGGCCAAAATATTTTTTCATGTTGTAAGATGTCTTCTCTGAAATCACGAATAATGTTAACTTTTTGTAGGAATAGGCCGAAATCTCTTTCATTTTTAGTAAGAATATCGTTTTGTTCTGAAGATATTTTTTCTGATTTTGTTCTTATTAATTCTGTAAGAAAACCTGAAGGCGTTCCTGCGACATAATAGCAATATTCGTCTAAATCATCAAATGAATTTACAGGTTGTCTCAAGAATTTTTGCATTCCATCGTTCATCTCGTGTAACCATCGTACCATTGATTCACGTGTTTGCTCATCGAGACTTCTATGAACTGTGAGAACTCTGTCTATATTTTGACATAATTCGCGGTAATGATCGTTTTTAACAAAATAACCGGCTGTTTTGGCGATTTCTTTTGCTTTCTCATCCGATTCGGAATCGTATGGTTTTTCCAAAATCTCCATTATGAGATTCATACTTCTAATTCTATCTTCAATATTTATTTTTCTTTTACCTTTGTCATCCTCGAATGTATCTAAAATTCGAGCTTCGAGATAGCCGACCATAATTGGAGCTAGGATGCTCTCCTCAACTAGAGGAATTGTTAATGAAAAAGATCTAGAAACAGATTGTAGGGCGCCTTTGCAATATTCCAAACTATCATTGAGAACTTTGCTCGTCTTGCTTTTGACAGACCCGTATAATGATGGCGTCACCTTTTCACCCCTTCCTGCAAAGCAGGAGCGGACGGACCTAATGCGGTCTATAATAAGGTCTCGTTTAAACGAAAAGTAGAATTATTTATCTTTAGACCAAGTGACTCCACTTTGATTTTGATAATTACCGCTTCTTTCTCCATAATCCATTTCTGCTTTTTCTGATAGAGTTTCAAATACAATTTGAGCATATGTTTCTCCAATAGAAATTGTGACATCTTCAGTATCTGTATTGAATGAAGCTAGTGTCAATGTACCGTCAAAACCAGCATCGACCTTACCAAAAGTAGCCATGATTCCTTTGCGAGCCCAAGAAGTTCTTAGCCAAAGTTGAGCAGTAATATTGGGAGCGCATGCTATCCTTTCTAAAGTTGAAACTGCAAAACGAGTGTTAGATGGAATAGAAATAGAGCCCGTAGTGATGGCTGGTGTATTTGGAAGTGCAATTTCAGAAATAGTTAAATCATATCCATTCGGCGTTAGATTGTCTGGACTAAATGGCTCTATTTTGAGAAGCTCATTATCCAAAGCAGATAGTATATTCTTATCTGAGAGAACTGACATTATTGTTCACGGAGCTCTTTCAGGTATGCTTCTGCCATATCTGCACGTACTTTACCTTCACGTTTCATTCTTTCGGAGACTTTACCTATCTCATCGTCCTTCGCACCAACTTGAATAGCTAGATTTCTTGCGTGCAGACCCATGTGTCCTCTCTGTATTCCTTCTGAAGCTAATGCCCTTAGAGCTCCTAAATTTTGACATAGGCCGACAGCACAGATGATTTGAGATAATTTCTCTGCACCTCCTGGGATTTCTAAACCTAGAATTTTAACACAGGCTTTGGCTGTAGGATGAGTAGCAGTGGCGCCGCCGACCAAACCTACTGCCATAGGAATCTCTATTTCACCCAGTAAATCACCATCCTCTGATTTACTCCAAGTAGTGAAAGAGCTATGACCATCTTTGTATGCCCCATATGAATGAGCGCCGGCCTCTATGGCTCTCCAATCGTTTCCCGTAGCTATAACTACAGGATCTATGCCATTCATAATTCCTTTATTATGTGTGGATGTTCTAAATGGATCGGCCGCTGCGAAAGCGAATGCTTCCAAAATTCCATCCACTACTTCTTCACCACCTAAGAAATCTTTGGGCCATCTTGCTTGTGCCTTAGTCATTCTATAAATAGCTAAATTAGAAATAATTCTAAGATAAACCCTACCGCCAGTTATTGTTTCCAATCTTGGAGCAACTGCTTCTGCCATAGTATTAACTGCATTAGCACCCATTGCATCACGGCAATCTACTAAGAGGTGAGTAATCACCATAGGCCCTCTTTCGGTTTCAATAACTCTTGGTTTTACTCCCTTGCAACCTCCTCCAAATTTTACCAGTATTGGATCTTGTTCATTTGCTAAATCTATAATTTCTTGTTCTTTTTCTAATATTTTTTCTTTTGCTTGGAAAGGATCTTCAAGATTAACTAGCTGAATCTGTCCAATCATTATAGGATCCATTGATGTTGCAGTGATTCCAGTAGGTAAAGTTCCCTTAGCCATGTTTGATGCAGCAGCAACTACAGATGGCTCTTCCAAAGCCATAGGAACTACAAAAGATTCGCCATTAACTTTGAAATTAACTGCGAACCCGAGTGGCATGGGAAAAGTTCCGGCGACGTTCTCTATCATTCTATTTGCAGTTTCCTCGCCTAAAGCTCCGTAATTGCCTATTGCCGATGTTTCGTCGTCAGAAAGATTAGCGAAATTTTTGATTAAATCCAATCTTTCAGCTGGGCTTAATTTATAGAAACCCGGAAATTCGGATGTTTTACTCATGGATAACTTATAGAAGGGGACTCAAAAACAATTAGGTGCTCAAAATGGAATAATTTTATCACCAAAAATATAAACCCACTTCTCACTAAGTGATTGGAGTAATACGTGCCATCAAAAGACCGTTCTGGTTGGAGAAAGATTGTTGACCGTTTTTTCGATGTTCAAGCAAGGAAGAAACAGGAAGTCATAGAGAAAGAATTAACTGGTGAAAAAATAACAGAAAGATGGGGCGATTTAAAGAAGAATATAAGTATAAAATCTCAAAGTGGTATAGAATTGGCTAAGGGGGCATTACCGGAAAGCGCTAGAAAGAAGATTGAAGAATATGAAACGAAGGAAGAGATACAAGAAGAAGAAATAGAAATAGTTGAAAGTGAGGAGGTGGCCCCTGAAGAAGTAGAGATAGGTGCTTGGTCTAGAGGATTTGTAAGACTTACTACAGATTACCCTCCGATAACTCTAGGAATTATGACAGCATTTATGTTGGTTATGCTAGCAGGAATACCTCAAACACAAGTAAATGGAGCAATGGAAGTTTATTTACCTAAGGGCTCTCCAGAAGAAGCTTTACTACTAGAAGTGAGAGAATATTGGTCGACAGACGTAGTCGTCATATATGTTGAAACGGAAAATGCATATGATTCTGATGTGTCTGTAAACATTACTTCTCGATCGGTTCTAGAAGAGATGGAATATATTGAATGGAGTATTGATGAATTTGGACAACGAGAAACTGAAGGTGAAGCCGGAATAGTGCCTGATGATAATGGTGAAACTGATAATATTATATTTACACTGAGTATTTCAACGATTATTAAAGAATTGAATAGTAGCAACACTAGAGCTTATGATGCGATTGCAGATAATATTTGTCAGTGGTCTGAAGCAGAAGCGGGTGTATTAGCAGGAGGAGCATGTGGAGTGGCACAAGGCTGGGCGCAGGGTATGAAAGACCCCTTAGTCAATACAGACACTGAATTAGGAACTTATGAGATACCTGACAATCAACAAGAGATTAATGATAAAGTAGATGATATTCCACCATCCGTTATTAAGAAAGTTGTAAGGGATGTTAATGGGGATGGAATATACGATACGGCAGTAATTGTTTTTGGAGTATCTAGCAATGTAGCTCCGCCAGTTATTTTAGATAAAATACAGAATATATTAGATAATAGAGCGGTAGACATGCCTGGAAGATCTGCAGATGAAATGGATTCTAGAATGGATTTGACTGGTCCTGTGCCTGTAACTCAAGCGATAACTGAGCGATCATTTCAAGAATTTTGGAATGTTTTTCCAATTGGAATTGTTTTGTGTGCTAGTATGATATTTGCATTGCATAGAAGAATACGTGCAGTATTGATATGCGGTCTCCCGACCTTATATGGAATATTCATAACATATGGATTCATAGGGTGGTGGGGCAGAGAAGTTACTCCTACAATTATTGCATTAGGTCCTATTTTAATGGCTTTAGGAGTTGCCTATGGATTGCATCTTACAAATCGATATACAGAAGAAGAAGGACCGTTACAGATTAGGATGATGAAAGCTATATCTACCACTGGAAGGGCTATTTTACTTTCTGCATTAACGACTATGATTGGATTTGGAAGTTTAATGTATACAAATTTAGACCCTGTTTTCACAGTTGGATTAAGCTTAACATTGGGAATATTTGTATGCTTAGTCACTACATTTGTAATGTCGCCTGCGTTGGCAGTATGGACTAGGTACGATCATAAAAAAGTTGAAAGTGAATGGCATGGCGTAGCTAGATTGGTTACGAAGAGAAGTAGCTCTGTTTTGGCAGGCTGTATCGTATTGATGTTGATATCATTAGTTATTGCACTTCCTTTGATTAAAACAAATATTGATTATTTAGAAATGGTACCTAATGATGAACCTTCACTAATTGGTATTGTTAAGTATTCAAGAGATTTTAATTCTGGAGCATTGGGCATGGTGCTCGTAACGGCAGAATTTAGAAATGATTATAATAGTACAAGAATAAATGCAGTAGACAATCTTGATGAAGTTGATTTATTAGTAAACGGAAATGAAGCGGGGAGGCCTGGTTTTAATAGCGTAGAAAATGTAAATGCAATATCAATAACAGACCTTATGCGTACAGTGAAACTGGATGCTAGTGTAACGACATTTTTAGAAAATGTAACAGATGATGAAGATATTAGTTTTGAGAGAACGTTTTGGGAGCTTTTACATGATGATCAAATTTCAGATAATGAAGATTTACAAACATTCATATTGAATGTATTCTATGATAGCATAACACCTCAAGCTTTGAGTATGTTAATGAAAACGGATGATTTTGGAAAAACACTAATTTACGTTGATATGCCATTGAAAGACATTCAAGCAATGGAATTGGCTGTTGATGGAGTGAATGATATAATAAACAAATATCCGCATGGAAATGTTCATGTTTCCGTATTAACTGGAGTTGCTGCAATAGGAACCCGTGTTAATGCTCAATTAATTTCATCTCAATTAAAAACCCTTGCTATTTGTTTAGTATTAGTATTTACAGTTTTGAGTATAACCTTTAGAAATTGGAAAGTTGGACTAGTTACGTCGTTGCCGGTTATTTGGGTCGTTGCATTAGAGCCGTTGACCATGGTTGGTTTGGGTCAAGCTTTGAGTTTGATTACTGTAATGATAGGATCTATAGTAATAGGGGTGGGGATAGATTTCTCAATACATATAACTCAAAGAGTTATGGAAAGGGGAATGAATATACCGAGTGTATTTAGGGCCGCAGGTTCTACTGCTCAGACTTTGTGTGAGGCGACTATTGTAACTATATTTGGATTGATGTGTACCTTTGCTATTAAGATTACAGCACTTTGGTGGTTTGTTTTCATTATAATGGTTCTTTTATTCTTCTCATTGATATCTGCTATGTTCTTATTGCCTGCAATTTATGCTACAATCATAAAAGGTGGAGGAACTTTAGGAGAATAATGTCCATAACTGCAATAATTGGATCTCAATGGGGAGATGAAGGAAAGGGAAAAATTACAGATTATCTAGCTGAAAAGGCCAAGGTTGTTTCCAGATCTCAAGGAGGAAACAATGCAGGACATACAGTAATCGTAGATGATGAAACTTACAAATTACATTTATTGCCTTCTGGAATATTACGTCCAGATGTTTTATCATTAATAGGAAATGGAGTAGTTATAGATCCGGAAGTTCTTCTTAATGAATTGGAACAACTGGGAACTAAAAGAGGCAAATTGATGATTTCTGAAAGAGCGCACATAATTATGCCATATCATAAATTACTTGATGGGGCTGAAGAGAGTTCAAGAGGAGATGCAACTGTAGGCACCACTGGTAGAGGTATTGGACCGTGTTATGGAGATAAAGTATTACGATTTGGAATAAGGGTTGGAGATTTAGTGGAACCTCAAATTTTGAGAGAGAAAATTGAAGCTAATGTTGAACGATCGAATGCGATGTTGAAATATTACTCTAAAGACTCAGAACTCAATGTAAAGGATATCTTTGAGCAAGCAAAAAAATGGGGCGAAATTCTCAAAAATATGATTGGTGACACTTCTTTGATTCTAAAAAATAAGATAGATGCGAATAGCGAGATTTTACTCGAGGGCGCACAAGGTGTACATATTGATCTAGATTACGGAACATACCCTTACACCACATCTTCAAACCCGACTACGGCAGGATTAGCTCTCGGATCTGGCGTTTCCCCACTTGAAATAAAGAATGTTGTTGGAGTAGTTAAAGCGTACTTGACTAGAGTGGGCAGTGGCCCATTTCCTGGTGAATTGAATAATGAAGAAGCAGAAATGATAAGAGAAAGGGGCAATGAATACGGAACTACAACTGGCAGACCTAGACGTTGTGGTTGGTTAGATTTAGTAATGTTAAAACTTTCTCAAAGAATTTGTGGTTTTACATCTTTAGCAGTAACGAAACTAGATGTTTTAGCTGGGATGAAAAGAGTGAAAGTTTGTGTGGCCTATGAGACTCCTAGTGGAAGAATCGAAGAAATGCCTGCGTCCATAAACAAATTGGAAAATTGTAAACCAATTTATGAAGTGTTTGAAGGGTGGCCTGATATGAATAAAGAAGAATGGAAAGAAGCTATTGAAAATGACAGCCTACCAAAACAGTTAGAAACATATTTAGAATTTATATCAGAATATATGGGAACCAAAATAGGTATAATATCACTAGGCCCTGAAAGAAATGAAACCATTATTAGATGATTAATCTTTATTCTTTTTTTTGATTTCTTTTGAAACGTTATCGATGAATTCATCGCCTTTTTCTCTGATACCTGCACCTGCTTTCTTGCCCTTTTCTGCAGTTGCTTTGGCAGCTTCACCTACAGCTTCTATAACGCTACCACCTGCGGAAACTGCAGAGCTTGCTGCTTCAACAGCGGCGCCGCTTGCTGAAACCCCCATGCCAATAGCAGTTTCTACACCTGCTTTAGTTTTTGAACCGATTTTTGTACCTGTGCTTTGATCTGTAAAATCGGCAGCAGAGGTAGCAGATTGAGAAGCGATTTCGCTGGCCTTTTCAGTAGCAGATGTAGCTGTTTTTTTAGCCATATCTGCAGCAACTTTAGCAGATGCAGAAGCTATTCCTGCAATTGTGCCAGCAGCGCTTTTGATATCATCAGCAACTTCCTCTAAACCGAGGCTGTCGATTTTATCCTTTTTTTTATCGCCCATTGATAAACTCTACAGTATAGTCTATTTATTTCTATCTTCAAATAGTATTATTTAATCTTTTGAGATAAGGATATTAGAAAATGGATATTAAATCTATTAAAGCAGTAGCATTCGATGCAGTAGGAACGTTAATCTATCCAATTCCAGCAGTTACTGAAAGCTACTATTTATTTGGAAAAAAATATGGCAGTTCATTAACTAGAGATGAAGTGAAAAGGAGATTTAAAGAAGCAAATATTCTACAGAAAAAAATAGATGTAGAGAATGGCTTTCTAACTAGTGAAGATAGGGAAATGGAAAGATGGAGGGGGATTGTAACCTATGTTTTTGATGATGTAGAAAATTTTGAAAAATGTTTTAATGAATTACATAACTATTTTTCATTTTCAGAATCCTGGCCATTGTGTTCAGGTACTAAAGAACTATTAGAATATTTGAATGAAAGGGGGGTGAGGACTATAGTTGCCTCGAACTTTGATTATAGACTCAAAAATATTGTAAAGGAAACTGTTATTGGAAAAATGTGTGAAACAATATTAGTGTCATCAAAGCTTGGATGTAGAAAGCCCCATTCTGACTTTTTTATTTCGATATGTAATGAATTAAAATTACCTAAAGAAAATATCTTATATGTTGGAGATGATTTTGAAAATGATTATCAAGGAGCACAGACAATTGGAATGCCTGCCGTATTATTAGATAAAAAAAATAAGGGAAAAAACGTTTTTGAATCGTTGGAAGCTTTGAGCGAAGAGATAAAAACGGCGTATAATTAAAGAGAGTAAGTATGGCAGACTTTGAAGAACATATTCAGAATTTGAATATTAGGGCTATAATTCTTTCATCCGTTATGACTGCGTTTGGTTTAGTTATTGCATTGGTTTGGAAAGAGGCGATAATAGAAGCAGTCGAGTATTTTATACAAGAAACAGGTATGGTATCTGAAAGTTCAGCTGGTTTAACAAGCACTTTTATTTCTGCTATGGCTGTAACAATATTGGTAACGATATTGGCGTATTTAGTCATTAAAGCAAATAAGCAATTCGATCAACAGATGGAAATGATGAATGAGAAAATGAAGCAAATACGCGATGCTTTTGATGATGAAGATGAAAAAGAATGATTTTTTATTGAGCGATAAAAGCGGTTTACGTTTACGTGTTCAAGCGTTTTTTACAGTTGCAACAATAGAATATACTGGATATTTGATAATCAATCATTTTAGTGAATGGCGTGGAGAGAAATATGGACATTACCTTGAGCCGTGGACTTCGATAGATCATGCGATACCTTTTGTACCTTTTTTTGTAATACCTTATCTTTTACTTTTGACATTGTTAGTTGTACCACTTATTGTGGTAAAGTCTGATGAACGAATCAGAAAAGGTGTGGAAGCGTATTTTGGTATAATACTGACATCATTTGCTATGTTCATTTTAGTTCCTATGAAGATGGATAGGGGCGATTATATTTCAGAAGTTCCTGAAACAGGAATAATTGGTGGACTAGTGGAATGGTTGTGGACTGTTGATCCGCCTTACAATACGTTTCCCAGTTTACATGTGTCGCTAGTATGTATGGCAACCATGATAATATATAATGAAAATAAAAAATATGGGATACTGATGATTCTTGGGGCGGCAATGCTTACTCTTTCTACATTCCTAGCCAAGCAACACTTCATTGTAGATGCAATAGGCGGTTGTATTCTTGCATGGATATGGTTTAAGTATTATTTTTTGAATAAAATAGAAAGCATCTAAAATAGATATCCACATACGCTAGTATGCATCAAGATTCTGTAATTGGAATTGATATTGGACTTCCTACTGATTTAGTAGAGATTGAGAAATGGAAATGGGCAGAATATGAAAAGTATTTTAGTAAATTAAATGATATAGATATTGATAAGGAAAATGTAGATAGATGGTTGAAAACTTGGTCATCATTAAATGAGATAATAGGAGAACTTGGAACAGAGTTGTATATTGGAACAACGGTAGATACTACAGACAATGAAACCAGAGATAAGTATTATGAATTCTTAGAAGAAATAAGTGAGCCTGCTAGCACATATAATCAAAATCTTAAAAAGAAATTTCTAGAAACTGGATTGAGTCTAAAGGAGTTTGAAGTTCCTCTTCGTGCTATGAAATCGGAAGTTGAACTTTTTGAAGAAGAAAACTTATCATTGATTACAAAGGATAAAAAACTTGCAAAAGAATATGATGAGATAATAGGAAATCAAACAGTGATGTGGGAAGGAAAAGAAGTAACATTAACACAATTACAGCCCGTATTATTAGAAACTGATAGAGAAAAACGCGAAAAAGTTTTTAGATTAGTAACGAACAGAAGATTAGAAGATAGAGAGGCGATAAATGAAGTATGGATAAAGATGTTAGAAGTAAGAGAGAAGATAGCAAAAAATGCAGGATATGGAAACTATCGTGATTGGAGATGGGAATATTTACAAAGGTTTGACTACAGTCCAGAAGATTGTTTAGAATTTCATGAAGCAATAAGAGAAACGGTTGTGCCTGCATGTGCAAGCTTGTTGGAAAGTAGAAAGAAAAAAATGAATATAGATAGCTTGATGCCTTGGGATATTAGTGTAGATCCTTTAGGAAGGGGAGCATTGAAACCGTTCTCTACCATAAAAGAATTAGAGGATGGATGTCAAAATATTTTTAATAAAGTTGATGAAAAATTGGGAGAATACTTTAATCAAATGAGAGAGAAAAAACTTTTAGATTTAGAAAATAGAAAGGGTAAAGCTCCGGGGGCATATTGTGCAGAATATGGTTATAGAAGACTGCCATTTATTTTTCATAATGCAGTAGGAACACATAATGATGTGCAAACTCTGTTACATGAGGGGGGGCATGCATTTCATTGTTACGAATCAGCACACCTCCCGTACACCTATCAACGTGAAGTAGGTATGGAATTTGCAGAAGTTGCATCCATGTCCATGGAACTGCTTGGAGCTCCTTACTTTGAAGAGAAAAATGGAGGATTTTACAATGAGAAAAATGCTAAAAGAGCCATTTCTGAACATCTTGAAAAATTAATTCTTTTTTGGCCATATATGGCAGTTGTAGATGCATTTCAACATTGGACATACATGAACATAGAAGATGCAAAAGAACCTACTAAATGTGATAAGAAGTGGTCAGAATTATGGCATAGGTATAATCCGATTGTAGAATGGGATGAATTTCAAGACGTAGTAGCTACCGGTTGGCACAACAAATTGCATTTGTATCATGTGCCATTTTATTATGTTGAATACGGAATTGCACAGTTAGGAGCAATACAGATATGGGAACAAGCAATAGAAAACCAAGAAGAAGCGGTTCAAAAATATAGAAATGCTTTGAGTTTAGGTGGGAATAAACCATTACCTCAATTATTTTCTGCAACAGGAGGTAAATTCGCATTTGATAAAGAAATATTAGGGCATGCTGTTGACCTTGTACTTAGAAAGATAGAGGAACTGAAATGAAAGGACTCTCTGTACAAGATGAATATGCTCCAAAATCAATATGTTTTGGATGTGGCCCGGCTAATGAAAAGGGTTTGAAAATAAAATCATATAGAAAAGAAGAAGGTCTCGAAATGGAGTTTGAAACTAGCAAAGAACATATGGCATTCGAGGGTGTAATAAATGGAGGAATTATTGGAACGTTAATAGACTGTCATGGTAATTGGACGGCTGCTGTAGCGCTGATGGATAAATTGGATCTCAAAGAAGCACCTTGTACGGTTACAGCTCAATACGAAGTAAAATTAAAACGACCAACCCCCTATGATGTGACTTTATTTTTGAAAAGTAGAGTTCTTGTTATTGGAGAAGATAGGGCAGAAATAATTATAGAATTGAAAGCGAACGGAAAAACTTGTGCTACCGGTAGAGGTTTGTTTGTAATTGTTAAAGAGGGGCATCCTGCCTATCATAGATGGAAATAGAAGAAATTTGGAAAGATGCTGTAAAAGAGCATAATGTTGGAGAGTTTCATGAAGCGCATGAATTATTCGAAGATTTATGGATGGAATTGGATGAAAGGAAGGAGAAAGACATAGTACAGACGTTGGCACAAATTGATGCGTTAGCCGTTCATATCAATACTGGAAACATAAAAGCAGCACAAAGATTAATGAAACAATTACCTGAACTCCTTAGAAATATGCCTGAAGAATATAGAAATGTGAATTTATTACCTATAAAAAAATGGACTGGACAAATTATAAAAAAAATAATGAATAATAACGTGGTAGATATTCAAAAAAATACACCACCAGAACTAATTTAATGCTTCTAAAAGTTTAGAGTATGGTTCTGGATTTTGTTCACATGCAACCCTGAATGGTTCGAAAAAATTGTAAAGAGCAGAGGCAGTGCCATTTTTGAGATCTAGAGGGTGTAGGTTGCCTTCAATAAATTCTGTCTCTAATGTATTGTAATCTTTAAATTCTAAATTGCCGCCGAATTTTTCGGGCCTTTCTATTACTATTGTACCTGTGCCTGGAAATAATAAATATTCCCATAAATCTAGAACAGGATTGCCCTTTCTTTCTGGAGGGCAATAAGCTTTACTTAATTTCTTTTGTAATTGTTTTGAAGTATCGTGAACCAATAAAGCACCCACTGGATCAGATTTAGACATTTTTACATCCGTTTCCATTCTTCCTGGACCGCCTAATGATGCTAGAAGAGGTGTGTGTAATGCGACCGGTTTGTGCCAGTTTAATTTGTCTGCTGCATCCCGGGCCAACATATGGGCGTGTCTTTGATCTAAGCCGCCAAGTGCTAAATCTGCTTTGAGATGATAAATATCAACGACCTGCATAGCTGGGTAAATGAATTTTGAAGTGTCACCATCCCCATCTTCCTCATCTCTTCCCATTATTGCTAAAGCTCTACGCATTCTAGCTAAAGTTGTAACTTTAGAGACTTTGAGAACGTCTTCCCAATAATTTTCACTTTTGACTAAATCACTAGCTGTGGTAAATTTGACTCCTGGTGCAAATGCGTTAAAAAGAAGTTGTTGATATTCGACACCGGCTTTTAGATTATCCCAAGAACCACCTAATTTGTCATTGATATAACCGTGCCAATCTGCAAGAAGAACAGTTACTTCGAACCCTGCTTCGATTAGATCTCTAACCTTTAGCATAGGGACTAAAGAACCTGCATGCAATAATCCAGATGGTTCATATCCTATGTATGCATGAAGTGTTCTTTTTTTCTTTAATAACTCAGTTAAATCAGATTCTGTCACGCATTCAGATACGCCTCTCAAGACTAATGATGTGGCATCACTCACTTTTAACTAATAAGCGAAGCATAAAAAAATATTGTGTTGGAACCTGTTACACAATTATTTAAATACCGGTCGAGGTAGACCGGAGTGAACGCATATGCCAGCAAGCAATGATGTCGATAAAGCGCTCCAATTACTTATGGGAGATTTTATTCGCAAAAAACCATACATGATGATGTCTTCTAACCCAGAAGAGGGTGATGTTGTCATAAAGAGATTTAGAACGATTACGGATGCTCGAAGATATGCGAAAGTAAATGGAATTGAAGACTATACCTTATGGTCTGAATTGAAATTGAAAAGAAAGACTATTAGAGAGAAAGCATCTACGTCTGACGAAGATATCGATAATAAAGATGAAGAGATGGATGAAGAAATCGATGAAGATGAATTAGATGATGATGAATTAGATGATGATGACGATGAATTAGATGATGATTTAGTATGAGGATCGGATGACTGATAAAGAAGATACAGAATCTAATGTGAGTGAGAATTTTGGATACAAAAAAGAAGATGTTAGTATTATTGATTTAAAACAAGAAAATTTAGAAGGTGCAACAGTTATTGATGGATTTCCTGGTGTTGGGCTAGTTGGTAGTATCACTGCAAACTATTTGATTAATACACTCAAATTAGAACAGATAGGTGTGATGAGAAGTCGGCACTTCCCCCCACTAACTGTAGTACATCGCGGAGTTCCTATGAGTCCTGTTAGAATATATGCAGGTCAACAAGTTTGTAAAGGAGATATATGCGATCAGATAGTTGTATTTGTTAGTGAATTTTCACCTCAAGAAAAATTAATTAGACCGATGGCATCCACAATGCTTAATTGGGTTAAAAAACAGAAATGTGCACGTATAATATCTGTAGAAGGATTTAGAACGACAGAAAAGAGTGAAAAAGAAGAAGAACCCGATGTATATGCGATAGCATCTACAGATTCATCAAGAGAACTGATAACAGAAAATAAAGATACTGTACCTTTTGAATATGGAACTGTGAGTGGGATATCTGGGGTATTACTAAATGAAGGAAGTCGAGATGGGATAGATGTAATCTCATTATTGACGGCTAGTCAGGAAGGTATGCCTGATGCTGGTGCAGGTGCACGTGTTGTCAAAGCTATAGATAATATGATTTTGCAGATAGATTTAGATCCAGAACCTCTAAAAATAGAAGCTAAAAAATTAGAAGAATATGTAAAATCAATGAGAGAACAAGCACCTAAGGAAAGTCAAGGTTCGAGTACGCAATCGTACATAGGATAGACCATCAAGCTTTTTTGAGGTCCCCTTATAATAGATTGTGACAGACATAATAGAAAAGGCACGTTCTAAACTAAAAGAAATAATAATTGAAGAATTATCTAAATTAAATTGGCCAGAATTGCCCATAAACAGTGACCCTCCAGAAGGTGATTTGTCAGTTATATGCTTTCCAGCAGCTAAAGAAATGAAGAAAGCCCCTGAAGAGATAGCTACTGAATTAGCTGAACACTTATTGAAAGAGACATCTATTAAAGAAATAGAAACTGTAAATGGTTATTGCAATATAACGATAAATTGGATTGAATTGATGCCAGAAATATTAGATGAGATAAGTACAGAAAATTTTGGAAGAGGAGAGAAAAAGAATAAGGAGATATTGATTGAGCACACATCTGCAAATGCAACTGGACCTTTGCATATTGGAAGAGCAAGAAATCCAATTATTGGAGACACGATGGCGAGATTATTTGATTTTTCTGGTTACCAAGTAAAAACGGAATACTATGTGAATGATATAGGAAGACAGGCATGTACTTTGGCGTATGGTATAGAAAATCATCCAAATGAAGAAGGGGGGAAAATAGATTATCAACTTGTTGAATGTTACAAAAAAGGAACGGCAGATTTAGAAGAAAATGAAAAAGCAAAAAAAGAGATTTATGATTTAATGGAAGAGTGTGAAGGTGGAGTTGAGGAATCCCTAACAAGAGTTAATGGTGCATCCAAAAAAGTATTAGAAGGTATGAAAATAAGTTTGGACAGATTGGGAGTTACTCCTGAAATATTTACCTATGAATCGGAATTGATAACTTCAGGAGCCGTTCAAAGAGTAGTCACACTCTTACAGAAAAGTTCGTTATGTAATGAAGAAGAAGGGGCATTATATTTAGATTTAGAAGAAAAGGGAATTGCTGGTAGAAATCAAAAATTCTTTTTTACTCGTAAAAATGGATTAAGTCTGTACACGACACGAGATGTTGCTTATCATATGAATAAATTTGAAAGATGTGATGAAGCCCTCAATATCTTAGGTGAAGATCATAAACTACAGGGCAAATTATTGACTATTGCATTGCAAGAAATATCTCAACCAGTACCGAAGAGTATGTTTTATTCATTTGTAAGTTTACCTGGTGGGAAAATGTCCACTAGAGCAGGGCGGGTTGTCTACTTAGATGAAATGATGGATGAAGCAGTTTTACTAGCGAAAAGAGAAATAGAGAAAAGAAGAAAGGATATAGTAGGCAAATCATTAGAAGAGCTTTCTGAAAAAATTGGAATTGGTGCAATAAGATACAATATAATTAGGATTCAGAGTGATAAAGGTTTTAAATTTAAATGGGAAGAAGCTTTGAATTTTGAAGGAGATTCCGCTCCGTTTGTTATGTATTCACATGCGAGAGCGTCTTCTATACTTAAAAAAATAAAACGGGAAAATAATGAAGTAGTAATACCGAAAGAATTACATCTTTCTGAATTAAAATTAATCAGAACTTTAATGAAGTTTCCATCTATTGTGACAGAAGCTACTGAAAGAATGAAACCTCATAAGATACCATATTATTTACAAACACTTTCTTCTAATTTTAATAAATTTTATAGAGATTGTCCAGTAGTTGAAACAGAATATGAATGGTTTAGAAAAGAATTAGTCATATCAACAAAAAAAGTTTTATTTGAAGGATTGGAAATTTTAGGAATAGAAGCTCCTGAAACTATGTAATTACTCTATTGTAGAGATAAAGAACTAAACCTATAATCAAGAGTATTCCGATTGCTACGCCATATACAAAAAGCATTGATTCTTCTTTCTCCCTCTTGCCCCTATATATCTTGTATATCGCAATCACGGCATTCATTGCTTCATCAAT
>CEVQ01115563.1_pt1 | contig 22024 bp, 15 predicted proteins | sample 356551 | NCBI WGS metagenome assembly CEVQ01 (sample SAMEA2623756, study PRJEB7988) | marine metagenome | biome: marine biome (ENVO:00000447); feature: mesopelagic zone (ENVO:00000213); material: "saline water (ENVO:00002010), including plankton (ENVO:xxxxxxxx)" | depth 250 m | reverse complement strand
ACACGCTCGAGCAATTCTTCTGTCGCACCATCTTGCCGAAGGCGCTCGAGCACAGCTTCCGTGTCTCCAGCCTCTTTGAGTTGGCCCTCTTTGCCTAGCGGGGTAAGACCTACGATCTCTTCGCGAAGTGCTGCAAGGAAGTTTGCAGGGCTTGGAAACTGACCGACAAGCCTCGCGTGAAATTCGTCTGTATCTCTGAGCCTTCCAAACTCAAGGCGTCTTCCTGTGTCTTGTACCTCGGCCCTGGCTTTCTTTGCTCGGTTTATGGCTCTCCTGTTGGAAGCGTAAGGCTTGCGTCTACCCTCTTCATCGGGCGTCCTTGTGACCTGGAGCTGGGTGGGTTCTTCGACCCTCTCCCCACGGAAGGCAGTCCCCATGCCTCGTAGGTCTTGCTCCCCTAGCTCCTCACCCTCGTCTAGTCGGCCACCAGTCGGATGCTGCTCGCTAATGACAACAGGGATCTTGGCTGCTTCGACCTGTTTCTGGTCCCATTCCGATAGCAGCTTGTTGACCTTTGCTCTGTAGGCATCGACGTCCCCAGCCTTCGCCAGTGCATTTAGCTCGTCGATCTCCTTTTGCGATGGGGTCCACATCCCACCCATGAGGTCATCTTCTTCCATTCCCCTTCGGCCACCCCTGCTCAGGGTTCGGACGATAGGGATAACCTGCTCTTCGTCTGTGGATATTCGCTGAGGGACGCCGTTCTCGAGGACTACGTCTACCTTGCTACTCAGGACATACCGGGTGCCCATGTCAGAGATGTTCCGCTTGACGGCTCCCTCTGCGTTTGCAGGAAGTGCCTCGAATGGGCGCAGGAAGTAGACCTGCATGTACCCCTTCATTGTTGTCCTGGGATCTACAATGAAGCCTCTCAAGCCATCGACGTGTACGATGATCCCCTTCCAGGCAGCAGTGTCTTTCCAGTCAGGAAGTACAGCAGATGCTCCACGGGCAGGGATAGTGGGTACGCTAAGCGGCACCTCGAGCGCATCGTCTTGGGAGATCTCCCTTGCCCTCTCCACCATGAAGCTCTTGATCTCTGCGATCTGCCTTCTCCAGGACTCGTATCGCTTTCCTCCTCTCTCAGTGCGCCATGCCGGAAAGAGGGGCTCTTTCCCCCTTTCCTTACGTCTCGCGTCTTTGCTTTGTCGCCTCTTTAGGAGTGCGACACTCTCCGCCATCTTTGCTTCTAGCTCGCTTATTCGGTTCAGTGCCTTCTGTAGGGCCACGTCCCGGTGAGCCATCGCGGCAGCGTGCTCCCACTTAGTGATCTCCTTGCGAAGGCCCTTCGGTCGCTTGGGGTATTTCGCGCGGTAGACATCAAGGAGAGACTTGTACCTGCCAGGGTTCTTTTGTTTGATGAAAGCGAGTGTGTCCTCGATCTCATCCCACTTGCGCTCTTCGCCGAGCAGCTTGTGAAATTTCAGTAGCGCGTGCTTGTTCGCCGCCCTGATGCGCTCAGCTTCCTCTTCTTTGCGCTCGTGGGTGAGGAAGGACCGCCTCTCTTGCGCGAGTTCTTCCTTTTGCTCCCGGTAGCTGCGGATCTTTTCTTCGACCCCCTGGATCCTTTCTTCTGCAATTCGTATTTCCTCCTGGAGAAAGATGGTATCAGGGGCTCCAGCTTCATCTCGGCGCATGGATAGCTGCACCCTCAGTTCAGCAAGATCCCGCTGCATTCGCTTTAGGGTATGGGCCGTCAATGATGCGATGTTGGAGCTTACCCTGGAGAGCTCTCTAGTAATGGCAGCCAAGCTGCTTCGGTCGATCTCTAGCTCTGCTTTGCCAACGGACTCTTCGGCTGTCCTTGCCTCTGCGTTGGCCTCATCGAGAAGAGCCCTCTCCTTGGAAAGTGTTTGCTCGAAGGCAGCGCTGGCCTCTTCCCCTTCCCCATCGGCTAGGGCTCTGGCCTCGCCATCTGCCTTGTCGTAAGACTCTTGTCGGTCCTTTGCAGTCTGTTGTGCCCTGTCGCGTTGTTGTGCGAGTTGAGCGTGGTGCTTTCGACGAGCATCCTCTTCCAGGTCATGTGCCTTTTGGAGGTCATTGGTCGCTTCGTCCATCTCATCTGCGATGCGAACCTGCTCATCAAGCTCTCGGTTGATCTGTGCCCGAGCCTCCTCGATCCTTGCTTGGTCTTGTTCGTCGGTTGTTCGTGGAGCGCGATCCAACTCTTCGCGAGCAGCCTTCAGAAGATCCTCGGGGACCAACCCCTCACGCCTAATGTATGCCTCTACCGTGAGGCCGGCGGCATCTGCTCCAGCGTAAACAGTCGTGTCGAAAGCATCAGGAGGCCGTGAACTTCGTGCAAGGGCTACTTCTCCATCCCTAACAAAAGCACGTTTCCTGATCTCGCTGGCTGTTTCCTTGAATACTCTGCTGCCGTAGTGATCGACTATGTCTGGATCTTTGACAAGCCACTGATCCTTAGAGATCGCATTGACCGGGTACCACTCGCCAGCCCTCTTGCCGGATGCGCCACTAGAAGACATATAGAAAATGACTTCTGTGCCGTCTGCGTATCTAACGCGAACCCAGTCGCGGAGATCGCCAACTTGAGCCGGAAGCAAGTCGTACTCAGCCTGTGATGCACTGACGCCAGCATCATCCAACAGACGCCCTTGCTCCTTCAACTCTGATACTTTGCTAATTACTTGCTCATTGTTTTTGCGGGATGTAACAGTAGTTTCATCTATGTAGTCTTTTGCCGTTTCCTCGATACTCCGCCAATTCGCCCCAACCGGCTGCTCGGGAGCCTCAACTGTGTCTTCCAGAGCTTCGCGGGTACGGTCTTCATCGAGTCTGCGGGCAGACGCTTCAGCCTCCGCTTCTGTCGGCCCTTCTCGTTCGGGTCTCCTGGGACCCTTGTACTCCTCAGCTATTGCCTGGGCCTCGCTAAACGCTTTTTCTTTGGGTGTGCGATGGCCGAGTTGCTTGTCTCTTGCTGTTAGGGCTTTGACCTCAACAAAGCCAAGCTCCTCTCCGTCCATGGTCTTTGCCACGTACCCATTTCGTGACTCAGACCAAGTGACGCTCGCAACCGTGCCCCTTGAGGCTTCTCTTGCTGCCTCAGTTCTTTGAGCGGCTGCTTCAGCCTCTCTTTCTAGAGCCTGCCTTCTTGCTCTTTCTACTGCCGCACGCTGGCTGGGCGTTAGATCGACAGCTTGATCCCCTTCTGCCAGAATTTCGTCCGCGCGTTTCTCTGCTCGAACCTCAGCGAGTCCTTCCTGATAGGCAGCACGGGCTCGAGCAATGGCGGAGTCTGCTCTGCTTACCGCCTCTTGAACCCCGGACCTGGCAGTAGCCACTTGCTCGCCGAGTTCAGTATCAGCGATACGGCGAGCGAGCTTTCTCGCATCAGCCGCAAGCTGAGATACCACCTCATGGGCACGAACGGGGATGCTTTCGCCCCGCGGCACACCAATGGCATCGTGGTAGTAGCCTGAAATTACATGGCCTACCCCGTTCCAGTATGCCTTGTTTGCCGCCACCGAAACCGTACCGACTGCGCCACCGAGTAGAGAGCCAATGAGCGGTGCACCCAGCACGGCGAAGACACTCTCTTCAACGGGACGGTTTTCTTGGGTGAGCTGTAGTCCTGTCTCTCCCATGGTGGCACCAATGAACCCAGTCTTGGCACCCGCACCAGCAAACTGACGGATGGTCTTGGCTCCCTTGAAGAAGAAGCCCATTGGCACCAGGTTCTCTGGAGATATCACACCCATTGCGAGTCGCGAGAAGAAGCCATTGACCGGGTCTTTGTCTAGAAGGTTCCGGTCTTCCTCTTCTTGCATGAGACTCTGGTTGATCCAGTACGCCTCTCGTTCCGTGGTTGCACTGGATAGGAGTATCTTTCCTCGATGGGACTGGAGGTATGGATACTTCTCGAAGATCTCATCGTTCCAGAGGTCTTCTCTGTTTTCATGCCTGGCAAGGCTCCTGGCCTCTGCGAGGTTCGTGTAGTTGTGGAGGTTGCCACCGAGGAAGTCCAACCTTCCGGCAGCACTGAGCAGATCTACGAAGTTCGGTTCGGGCTCTGACTGGAAAGAGACTCCCGTAGGAAGTTCGTCGGGCTTTCTCTCTTGAAAGGGGTCCCAGACCTTACCTTCCAAGCGCTCTGCAAATTCCCTAGCGCTCATTGAGCCCTCAAGCTGTCGAGGATGTTGGGTACATCAGCTCCACTATGCCTGGGCTTCGGCCTGGTCATCTCGTCTTCGTCTATGCTCATTCCAAGGGCAAGGCGCATCTCTTTGTGGACCTGGTGGTATGCGAAGTCCCCAGATCGTGTAATTTGAGCGTAGCCAAAGCTATGACTCATCATGGGAGGAGACACGATCTTGCTGAGCTGTACTGCAAGTTGCCGTATGGCAAGTGGGTCTTTCTTGAGCCGAGTCCTTACATCGGAGGAGAGAGTCCCCATTCTTTCTGATACAGAGACAGATGAGTTCTCGACCCGCATTTGCCCCTCATGCAAGGCCTGGAAGATGAGGTCATTGCGGATGCGCTCAACCCTGCGTTTTTGCACGAGCAGAGTTTTCTCTGCCCACTCTGTTGGAGAGAACGTCTTGGGGTTTTGAAGCGTCCCAAAGCCCCTTACATGGTCGTACATGTCGTGGAATGATCGAGTCTTGCTGTCGAAGTGCTGCATGTCGAAGGTGCCATCACCGTTCCCTCTGTAGCGGAGCCCCCAGATGTCACCTGCCGCGTAGAGCTGACGAGTCTGTAGGTACCGGAGCGCCTTTCGCATGTCTATGCCAAACTGGTTGGGATCATTCTTGTCCACTGTGAACAGCTCGGCAAAGTTCGTCGCTGTGTAGTATGTGTTTCCGTTGGCTTCGGCGTCTTCTTTGCTTTGACCCCATAGCTTGCCGGTGTAAGCTGGACCAGGCCCGGCCACAGCTATGTCGCGCATACCGACGCCCTCAACGACTACGGCAGGCATGGCCTCTGGGTGCTCCTGGAGGTACTTGTTCCTTTCCTCGACCGTATCGAATTTGACTCTGTTGCCCTCTTTGTCCACTGCGTAGTTTTCAGTTGCAACAATGTTGGCGAGAGACATGTAGGCTTGTAGGGCCTTTGGGTCATTCAAGCCCATTAGCGTTGCACCCATTTCTTTCATGAAGTCCACTGTCGTCAGATCCCAGCCAAGCCTTCCTTGGGACTCTGAATACATCGCGGATCGCTTTGAGGCTACTTGTATGATGTCTTGGCCCCATTGAAAGATGGAAACTGGATCTGCAAGAGCCCCGCCCAATATGAACTCAAACGCCTCGCCGGCGTTGTCGAACCCATCTGCCCAGATACCCTGACCTGACCAGTTGGCAGGAAATATGAGCTTGCCCTCGGCACCACGGACGGTGTCTGGCATGAGGAGCCTTCCGGCTGCAACGAGGCTGAAGAGGTTTTGCCCGACAGCCCTCACTTCTGCTGCTGGGACGTACTCGGATGGGTACAGGCCCTCGATCATTGGCTCCCTAGAGAGGGGGTGTTGCTTGATCTGCCCTCCGTAGTCCTCAAGCTCCCTCCCCCATCCACCCCTTACGAACATGGCATCTACAGCGTGTCGGGTGGCACCCTCCCAAGAGCCATCGGTGAGCGCATAGCCATCCTTCATGGCAGCACGGAAATGGAGCATGAAGTCCATGAAGGCTTCACCCCCAGGTTGCTCCCGGATCTTTGCTCCATCCTCTGTTTTGATGAAGTTGTCCTGCCAGTACTCAAGGATGGGCTCGATGGCCACATCCCACTCTACGCCCTGCCTTTCCATTTCCGCTTCCAGGTCGTTCCAGATGGCGGTGTCGAAGAATACGCCTGTGCCGATGAAGTGCTTGAAGGCCTCTGCGTTGACTTGCTCGATCTTCGTGGCCGTGAGTATCGGGAGGCCGGTGGCCTCGGAGATCCTCGTCTCCCCGTTGGGGTCCTTTTGTACCCACCCTGCCATTTGCTTGCTTATTGCTTGTGCTCGGTCAGAGGTTTCATCGGAAAACACCTCCCATTGCCTTTCGGCCAAGGTGCGGGCTTGGTCGAAGGTTGGCGACTGCTTGTTGCTAGGGTGGGTTAGGTTCACGATCTCTTGGAGTATGAAGAGCGGCTTGTCCTCTAGGTATGGATCGAGTGCCTCTACACCCTTGTGGCGAAACTTTCCATCTAGCTCATGAATGGCCCCAACCACGGCCTTCATGTCCTGCTGGCTTCCAGAGGACCAAAGCCGTGCCCACTGGCTTCCGGTTTCTTCTGGCAAGTATCCGTAAGTGCCAAAGAACGCTGTGTCAAATTTTCGTACGGCAGTCGGATCAGTTGCGTCTAGGCCGTGTGTCTTCGCAAGCGTGGCGTGAAGAATGTCAAATATGCCCTGGTTTGATGGGTCAGTGCCGTCGTATTGCCCATTGCCACTGAGTATTAGGTTTGCCGCCCTGTAGTTCTTCAACTGCTCATCTGTAAGCTGAGTGGCTGCTGCAAACTTGTTGAGCAGTGTGAGTTCATCTCTTTCGTTAAGGATGCCCCTGCCCCTCAAGTTCGCGAGATGTGCCTGGATGAGTCTCTCGTCACCAGAGGTGTAGATCGTTTCTACGTCTAGCTGAGATGCAGCACGCTGAATGAATGCCGAGTAGTCAGCAGATACATGCTCCCGGTCCTTGCCAAGCAGAAGCTCGATCTCGGCAATTTTTCTCCTCATGGTCAGGAGGTTTGTACCCCTATCTGTGGGGTTTCCATCGGTAAATGGAACAGGACCCTCGTGCTGACGCCACACTTCCCTGTCAATTTCAGTGGCTTGCTTTCTGAATGCCTCCTGCTCTTCAGGAGATAGCCCCATTTCCTTGGCTGCGTCGGGGTTGCTGAGGATGTCTTGGAGTGCGCTGTTCCTTGGAATGGGGTGGGGGTCTGGGAAAAACCAGCGGGCTGCTCCAGCAAGAAGAGAGTGCGCCTCTCCCCTTTGCTCTTCGGTAATTCCAGGGATCTCGTCAAGACCTTCCATGAGGTCCACGAGATAAGAACGAATGGACGCCTCGTTGTCTGGCCCCCAAGAGTTCATTGACTCTCGCACCAAGGCGCTCAGATCGACTGCATTTTGCAGCCACTCGTCAAGCGTATCTGCTTTGTACTGCTTGTACTCCTGGCCCGTAAGGCCGTAGATCGCGTTTTGATGGGTAATGTGTAGAGACTTGAAGCGTTCGTCCGTTTCTATCAGGTCTGCGTTGGCCTTTGCAGCCTGCTCTGCCGGGAGCTCTCTCTCGTTCTGGTGTATCTCTTGGACGAGTTTGTCGTAAATACCTTGGCTTTGCTGTATTTCTCTAGCGCGCTGCCTTCCACCATGTCCCATTTCTACCCGTGCAATGGCTAGATCTCGGATCTCGTTCTGTTCTGGGGTATTGCCTTGCAAACTTTGCAGTCCTGTGAGGTCGTCTCTGATCTCGAATTCCTGAACTGCGGCGGCGAAGTCGTCAAGTGCGATGCCCGTCTCCATTGCGAGCAGCCTGTTCTGAATGGCTCTTGTATGTGGGCTTGGCGGCAACTGAGAGAGAAGCCCCTGCGCTTCTTGTGCGAAGGCAATGTCTCCCGTTGACTGTGCTACAGCAAGCATAGAGGTCGCGAGTTGGACTGTGTCCTCATAGAATTTTGTTTCTATTTGGTTGTTGAGTCTTACTGCATCCTCTGGCTTGACAACTTTGTTGAAGAGGGGGTGCTGCATTTGCGCCTTTGCGCCATCTGGGTCCCCTGCGGCAGAGAGCATGGAGGCGTTTCCTAGAAGGAAATTGGCGATGCCAGACCTTGCGAACTCGTCTACCCCTTCTTGCGTCAAATGGCCCTGGGCGAGCGCCTCCATTGCAGGGGCCATGTAGTCAGGTAGCCACCGCTCGAGCTCTCTTCCCTTGATGAGTGCATCAGAGAGAGACGACTGTCCGTGCATCTCTAGGTTGGACACGACTCGCTTGTTCGCTCTTTCTGTAGCCACGCCCATTGCAATGCGGCGGCCATCGGATAGCTGACGACCGATGCGAGCTTGTGCGAGTGGCATTGTGGCCCGGTCAATACCGCTTAGTTGCGGGAGGATACCCTCTACCCTCTTCTCGTACTCAGGGAGTATCTCGTCCACGGCGTTTGGGTTTTCGTCTACCCACTGAGTGAAGTCTTGTACGGCAAGGTTTGCTTGCGTACTGACTTCTAGCTCTTGGGCAAGCGCAGAGGACCGGGCCATCTTCTCGAGATATTGGTTGGTGATCTCGGGAATGGCAGCCATTGTTTTGGCTGCGGTAGAGGGCTGAGCACCGCTGCGTGCAGTCCTGTATGCAGATGCGGGTGCATCAAGGGGCGTGAGCTTGATCTCTCTTGCCATCAGAAAGGCCCGGCCTCTTTGGCGTAAATATCTAGACCTAGCTCTTCAGCATAGAACTCGTCTACGGTGCGGGTATCGAAGCGGGTATCTTTCGGCTTCGGCGTTGTGCCTGGTGCCTTGGTTTCCTCCGGTGGGCTTCCTGCTGGAATGGCCTGAAAGAAGCTATAGGCTGCACTGGCAATGCTTTGGTACCCCTGCATTCTGTAAGCATCGGCCTTGGCCTGAGACTGCGACAGGTAATACTGTGCGTAGTTCTCGTAGTCCTGTGCGGCATTCAAAGCATTTTGCCATGCGCGATCCCTCTGTACCGCCAAGACCCTGTCGGGGCTATCGCCCGGCCTGGTGGCGGAAACGCCGCGTGAGGCGTATAGCCCCATTATCGCCTTTTCCTGGAGCTGCCCCTCTTGCAGCTTTTGCCCCATGGCTTTCGTCCCCGACTCACGTAGGCCGGCAGCTACTTGCTTCCCCCCTTCGAGCTGTTGGCTGGCGGCTTGAAAACTACCAATGCTTCCAACTATGCTCGAAAGCCCCTGGAACATGTAGAGTACGTTTGCGCTCATTGAAGGGTCTCCGACACCTTTGCGTATAGGAAGAAGTCCCGGTGGGGTTGGTAGTGCTTTAGCACTCCCTCTTTCGTGAAGCCGTGGTACTCGAGAAGCTCTGTTACCTTTTCAGTAATGTCGGTATTGCACTCTACTGTTGCCTGAAGGCGATGTATCGGCATTGATGTCCACGGGATAGGCATGACCCGCTTGACCGCCAAGGCCATCGCGATAGGACGATGGTAAGCCTCTTTTTCGAGAAGGCTCCAAAGCTCGGCACATCCAGGTGGTCCTGGGGATATGCCAAATATTGCGATGACTCGGTTTTCTAGCTCGATGGAGCGAGCGTAATGGGCGAGGTTGTCTCGCTGTTCTTCCGCGCCAAGCATCTCGCGCCATTTCTCGCTTCCATCAAAGTAGGTAGCGACCTTGATGTTTTGTATGTCGAAAGGAGTGGTAGGCCGAATGTTCATCTTCATCGGTCACTAAACTCAATTCTTGTTTGAGCAGCAAGCACCTGTGCTGGTTGTGGGCCATCGGATGCGAAGTACCAGCTATTGCTTCTGCCTGCGGGTACGTCGATGCGAGTCTCATAGATCCCCGTAAAGAGCGGAGGGACAGTATCTCTGTAGTCTGCGTAGGCGCGCATGACACGAGGGATCAGGCTCTCTGTATCATTACCAACAGAGATGTTGGCCAGCCTATTGCATCGAAGCATCACCTGGACGGGGGTAGACCAGACCATTGAAGTGGATGCCTGGGTCCTCCCTGTCTCTGCTTCGGGCGGGGGCACCTGGGCTATGGCTCTGTAACCAAAGCCTATGGTGACCTTGCGAACGGGGTAGTCCAGTGTGATGCTGCCATCGGATGCCACCAAGACGTCCCTATGCCAGGCTCCATCTGCGAGAACAGACACAGTCTGGTCTGCTAGGTGGGTGAAGCCTGTGAAGGTTTCGGCCATGTCGGTCCCGGCAAGGGTTGAACCACTTCGCACCCCAGTGATGGCAGAAGCAGAGCAGTCAAGAAACTGGGCATCTTGGATGGCATCTTGCTCTGCAAAGCGAGGAGCAACTCGCTCAATGAACCTTCTCGGCCTGGTGATGCGTACATTCCTGTATTGGGTTCTAACAGGAACATCGACGCCGATATCTGTAGAGACCTCGTAGTCGTTGTCTATGTAGAGACCAAAGTAGAAGTTTTCACCCGTGAGGTGGCTGCCGATAGGAATGCGGACTTTTGCCCATTCGTCGATCTCTGGCGTAAATGAGTAGTCCTGTACGCCCTTTGCCTCTCCAATAGCAATTCCACCGAAGAGATGGAAATTGGGAAAGGGTGGCTCCGGGTATGCAGCCAGCCCTCCCGCAGCATCGTGATCCTTCGTAGGTCGCACAGTAGGCGTGGTAGAGAAAATGAAGCCCTGAGATCTCGCAAGCCCGTTTGTCTTGACCTCAAAGGTCAACACGCTATCGGCATATAGCTTGATGGGCGTATCGACGTAGACCCATCGTTCGCCCTGTATTTCTAGGGTGTCAGTGTCGAGGGGGTCCAGGTCCCCGCGCTGCGGGTCATCCCCCCGTTTCTCTCCCGCTGCATATAGGAACTGGTTGGAGTAGCTGATGGTTGTATTCGATGTGGGACTTGAGGCTCCGTCTCCAGTGATATCTATGGGGCTAGCCCCCGTAGATGCGTCAGAGGAGCTCGAGTGAAGCGTTACATGAGTTGAGTCAACGCTTCGTACATAGTAGGTGGTTCCCGTTGTTGTTCCTGCTGGGGCCACGCCGAGTATCTCTACCTTCCAGCCATTAGTAAACGAATGAGAAGGCACGAGTATCTGGTTCGTGGAAGCAGCCCAGCTCACAGCGTCCCGGTCGTAGGCCTGAGCCTGCTGGTGCGCGGTGTTGGTTGTGAAGGCAGACTTGAGGGTTGAAGTCTCCCAGTTGATCCGTGGCGCTTCGGAGGACTCCATTCCTCTCCTGACGACAAGGTAGGCATCGCCACCCCTTGTGCTTGGGAGCGTTGTAGATGCTTCGATGGTCGCGTCAGTGCCGCCCGACATGAACCTAGACCATGCAGAGACCTTTTCCCTTGGGTCAAATGCCAGACAAAGAAGGGTGCCGTCAGAGCGTGGAACATATATGGCCGGGACCGGGTTGCTGGTGGAGCCTCCGGGGGTTATTTGGTAGCCATCGGCCAAGTGGGGGGCGAGGGCAAACAGGTCCATCGTATCGACAGTCTCGGTAGCGGGTTGCCATTCGGCCTGGGACAGGATGGCACCCGACGACTCCACGAAGGTGAGGTACTGCCCCAGAGATACAGGAGTAGTGCGAGCTGCGCCTGTTCGGGTGGCACGCCTGGCGTTGACGCTTGTTGGCGTGATGGACTCGCCCAGGCTTGATGCCATCATCGAGAAGATGCCTGCCTGTGTTCCGCAAAGCAGGATCCTCATAGACCGTATCCAGTAAATGGTGTTGAGATCTTCGGACTGGAGGGTAAAGGTCCAAGCGGAAGCATCCGTTACAAGTCGGTCCCATGGAGAAGTGGATATCAGCTCACCACTCTCGGGGTGTGAAGAGTAAACGGTGCTTTGCTCGTCTGGGCTGAAGTTTTCAAATGCACCGATCTGGCTTCCGTAGAGGGTCTGTGGAGAAGAAGTCGTACCCCCGAGAATGAGTCGCTGCTCATGGAACGCGACGGCTGACGGGTAACCCGAGGCTGCATCTGCCCCGATCGCGCTGAGCTGCCATTCGGATAGAGGGGCGTTAACAGGGCATTCCCTTTTAATTTGGACCTGTGCATAACTCGACTTTGCATCCGCGAGGCCCAGGATGCTGTGAACGCCAGTTCCGTTCCACCCATCTGCAAAAGTAGGATAGACAAGCGCATCGCTATCAATACCAGGGGCGGTGGCAAAGCCAAAGTAGTCCTTGCTTAGAACTCTCAAGTAGTAGGTTGTGGTTGTGTTGAGGTGGCTGGGCAGTGTTCCTGTTGTAGAAAGCGTGCAGCGCTCCTGGTCGGTGAAGCCGTGATCGACCTTGCGTATCCAGGCACTACCAACAATGATGTCTTCTATCGTGACGCCCGAGGTATTCATGTCAACTGGGGAGGTCGCTGCGATAGCTGCATCTCTCCCTGCGTGGACAGTAAAAACCGTGTCACTTGACTTGTTGATGTATAGCTTTGTTGATCCTACGTCATTGACACCTGTTGCCGACTTGAAGCGGACAGGGCCTTCTCCTGTGACAAACGGGTGACTTGTGCAGGAGATAGCGCCCACATCCGTAATGTCTACCGTGGCATCGTTCCCGTCGATATCACTAAATGTGGGGTTGTCAACGGAGAGTATTGTGCCGTACCCCCATGCGTTGACGTCGTCCGGGTCACCAAAGCGTATCGGCTTGCCAATGTCTGCTGGTGAGAAGATGGCCTCAGAGGCCGTTGCAGTTCTCTCTCCTTTTGCCTTGGAGTCCAGAGAGATCGTAGTGTCTGTTCTAAGGACGTGCGGAGATAGCCTCTGGACACCCAGGTATGGCCCATCCTCGAGCACAACATCTTCTAGGTACCAGGCTTGGTCGCCGTAGCGAGTCAGCTTTTTCAGTGGGTGTTGGTCGTGCGCGATATACAGGAGGTCCTTATCTTGAGCGAACTGGAGCTCTCCTATCTGTGATGATGTGTATTCAGTGTCCAGCTTCAGTAGTTGCTCCGCTCCAGAGGACAGCGTTTTTTTGGGGTTGATCCCCCAGGCATTAACGGTGCCTTCGTCTGCAAGCTCTACCGGGAGCCCCGCAGCGCTTTCCAAGTAGAAGGCGCTTCGGGTGTAGCTTGCGCTGGGAATGAGCTTTAGTGTCCCAGATCCCTTTGCCGTGATGTCCACCTTAACTGAGCCCGGCGAGGTCGATAGCGTGATATTCCCGTCCATAGAGGCATGGCTGGAGATGTAGTAGTCAGTGTCTCTGTCAAGGCCAGTCGGCATTGTGCGTGTGCTGGTAATACGGTACGGACCCATGCCTGCCTTGAGATGCCTCGATATACCCACGTCTATCGTGTCGCCTGAGGTGCTGATGGCCGTTCCGTCTTGTTCGCATGTCAGCGTAGAGGGCAGCCTGACTGTGTACTCAGTGCTTGTCGCTAGCCCGCTGGGTGGGTCTGTTGAAAAAGGGTGCAACTCGACAATGGTCCCATCTGTATATCCATGGTTTTCAAACCAGAACTCATCGGTCGCGATCCGTACATTGGACGCCTGGCTTCCTACAAGATCCTGGAAATAGAGAGCCTCGTCGCCCTTCGCAAAATGCAGCGCCCCCCCAGAGAAGATGAGGACAAAGGATGTTGTCTGGGAAAACACGAACGAGACAAGGCGCGCAGTCTCGGTCTCATCGGGGAGTGCAGCCACGTAGACTGTGCCGGGGCGTTTTTCTAGGCCCCCGGCCCGCATGACCTGCCAGTTTTCACAGCGGAAGAGGCCAGATCGGTAGGCCTCGATGTCCCCTCGACCCGCTAGCGTCGGTCCAATTTCGCCTGCGTTGAAGGCGTTCTGTACGACGCCCGCTTCAGGCATTAGTAACCCAGGGCTTGGGGGTCACCTGAAAGAACAGCTCTGCGAGTGGCGCGCTTTCCGCGTGAGTCGATCCACTCATCGGCCTCAATGACCTCGGGTGTTTTCTCTGTGGAGTCCACAGACCTGGCCTCGCGCATCAGCTCAGCATAGAGCTTTGACTGCTCTCTTGCAGCCGTAGTGCTCTTGAGGATCCGCTCTGCCCAGTTCATCGCGAGTCTTCTCGCAAAGGCTTCGATAAAAAGGGAGTCGTACTGGCTGGTATCCGTGACACGGACAATGACCTTGTAGTTGATGGGAGACCCGAGGTCTGTGAGGATCTTCCTGCCCTCTACCACCCAGTCATTGATGTCGTCCGACTCGAGGGACAATACTCGCAGTTCGTCATCTGCGAGGTTGTACATGTAGTTCCAGCCCCACTCTGGTGTCCCAACAGAGGTGGCGCTGCGCCTTTGGATGGCAAAGTTCCAGGTGAACCCACGGAGCACCGCATCGAGCATGAGCGTATAGGTGGCCCTGGCGGTTTCCCCCATCGGCCCTCGGTCGCTATCCATTGAAGCGATCGGTGGCTGGCCAAGAAAAGAGGCTGCCATGTTGACGATGTCAGTCTTGCTCGGCATTGAGGACCTTTGCGGTTAGGAGGCGACGCCCCGCGTTGAGACGCCGCCCCCTTGGTTCACCTCGCATCCCCCCACAAAAAGGATCCGAAGCGAGCTACGTGGCGACGTATGTCATCTCGACGGCAGTGAGCGGTGCTCCACTCGCAACCCCAACAAACGTGAGAGTGAGCTCCCAAGTCTCGCAGGGGTCTACGGTGTAGGTTGCTGCGCCTGCATTCATCCTTTCCCAGTTGGTGAACCCGGTCTGGGCTCGAGTGGTATCGGTGTGATAGAGGACCTGTGTCCCGGTGTCTGCACCAGCCAGCTCCACGTCGTTCGCGATGGATGCGACGGTCGAGATGCTCCCAGTCGGACCCTGGACGAGACCGCCCTCATTGGAGTAGTAGAACCCGAAGTCTGCCTCGTCGGTTCCACCATAGGCTGGGCATGTGACCGTCAGGCTCACGATGATGTCGCTGGACTTCATCGCGAAGAGACGCACCTGATCTGCGGCACCACTGGAGCCCGCCAGGGTGAAAGACGAGCACTTGTAGCGAAGCCGCCCCCCCATGAGTCCAGGGTTTGCGATCTGGCTCGTCGTTGCGTCGAGCTGTGCCGACCCGTAATTGATGTTCGGGTTGTACTGGTTCGTGTACGTGATGGCCATGAAATGGCGCTCCTTGGATGAGGGAGGCAGCGACCGGCGCGACTCCGCACCGGACGCTCACCCCTCGTTGGGATCAGTCTTCGAGTGAGTCGATACGCATGACGCCCGTATCGTCGAGGCGTGCTGCACCGAAGTCGGCGCTGTAGAAGATCTGGGACGAGTTGTTCTTGTCGGGGCGTCGGTCGATGGACGCCTGGACGTCTGCACCGAATGCCAGGATGACGGCATCGGGTACCCAGACCACGGTATTCCGGTCTGCGGGGCTGGTCTCGAGAGTGAGGATCGGGTTTTCGACCCGGTGCCACTCGAAGCCCATGAAGGAATTGACCTCACCCTGCACGAGGGCCTTCACGCTGTTGTAGTCAGCGCTTCGGATCTGGTCGATGCTCAGGAGGTGATCGAGCTGGTATGCGGTCACCGCCCAGTGCCGGTTCGGGGGCTGCTCGTTCTGGTCGAACTTCAGCTTCGCGTTCCGCATGGTGGTCAGACCGACCTTGTTTCCGTCGTCCGATGCGTCGGCTTCCTGGATCTGGGCAGCCGGCAGAGCCTCTGTGCCTGCTCCATCGACACCAGTCTTGGTGGTACCGATGGCACCGGCCATGATGATCTCGTCGATCTTGCGACCGAAGCCAGCGGCCATCGCCTTGGTGTACGAGTTGGTGGGGTCCGTCAGGGTCCGCACCAGGTCCGGCTTGTCGATCAGATCCGCATCGTCCCAGACGCTCATCTCCACCCAGCGCCGGTCGTGCGGGGTGTCCGAAAGCACCGTGTCGGCGTGCCGACTCTGGCGCTTTGCGGGGCTTCGGGATCCGATGAAGTCGAAGGACGCGGAGGTTCCGCTGACGGTCTCGCTTCTCACGGAGCCCCGAAGGCGGCTCTCCATCTGCTGCGCTCGCAGCGTGATGCCATCGCGAAATTGCTTCACGAAGGCTTCTGTGATCTGTTGGCTCATAGGTATGCCCTCTGTGGGTGTTGGTTGCACACCGCAGTGGGTTGCCCGGAGCCCGGACCCGCGAACGCCACCCCCTTGAGGCCCTTACGGGTTATCTCAGGAGGTATGGTTCCCGCTGGTTATACGAAGAACGTAATGCCTATCGGATAAAGACGCCACCTTGGTCTCTGTCGGGTCCTTGTGTCCCGGAGTTGGCAGCATTGTAGAGCGTCGACCACTTGGCATAGGCTTCCTTGTGGCCCATGTGTCGCTCGTCGTGGAGGGCTGCCATGAAGTCCTTGTCGAGCATGGCCTGGTTGATCTGGTCCTGGGCGTCCTGGGGGGTGAGAGTAGGGGCGGGTCTGCTGCTTGTTACGATGCCGCCCTCCTGCATGGCCTGTCCCAGTTTGGACAGAACCTCTAGCAATTCCGGGTTGTTGCCGATGGCCCCGTCCTCTCCCTGGACTTGCATAGCCTCGTTGACGGCATTTCCGTAGATCGCCTGAGCGGCCTCCTGGGCCAAGGAGAGCTTCTCCTGGGTGGCTGCTCCCCATCTTCGCTCCAGGTCAGCGCGAGCTTTGGAGAGGCCTTCGTCCTGGCTGGCCTTAGCCTGTGCCATGGCCTGCCCTTGAAATTCTACAAGGGCCTGGGAGAGGTTTTGGAACTGGGTCGGAGTCAGCCCATTTTGCCAAGATACATCTCTCATGGCACCAAGAAAGGACTCGTCGAATGCGGGCATCCCCTCGGGTAGTTGCGGTGCCCCGAGGTTGGCAGGAGTCTCTGGGCAGCCAAGCTGGCTCATGGCCTGTCGGATCTCAGAGGGGGTCGCATTATCACCTGGGAGCAGGAGACCCTTCGACCCGATCTTGCTCTCAAGTTCGACGTAGCTCTTGGCGAGTGACGGCACATCCTGGAACTTCGTGAGCGAAGGATGCACCCGGAGCGCCTCTTCCTGGAGGCCGTCTGTCCATCTCCCAGCGAGGTTTCCCTCGGGGGTAGCGCTGTCTGCCGGGGCTTCGGGGGTTCCTTCTGCGAGTGTTTCATCAGCCATTCTGTCCTCTGTGCTGTGCGATAAGGGTCTCTATCGCTGTGGGTGTAAGGGAGCGCCTTTTCTGGATATGCAACCAGACCATTCTGGCCCCCTCGTTGAAGGCCGACGCCCGGCCCCCAGGATCGTCGTGTACGTGCGTCAGATCGTCTGGCCTGATCTGTGCCTTCAGGTCCTCCAGGATCACGTCTTCTAGGCGCTGGTAGGCTGTGTAGAGAGCCTCGTAGTGGGGCCGGGCCTCCTCGGGTTTCATGCAGCAACCTCAGCGGGGCCACCTGGACCGCCCCCTGGGGCAGCCTCGGATAGGGCCTGCATACCGGGTCCTGCTTTCCCGATCGCTTCAGCGGCTTGAGACATCTGGGCCATCTCGGCCTGCTGCTGCTGGGCCTGCTGCCTGCCTTCCCGGATGGCTTCGACCGCATCTACATCCATCAGGATGGAGCGCGGTGCGCCATTGGCCGAATGGATGACCCGAAGGCTGTTATCTGCATCGAGGATATCGAAGACGTCGGGAGACTGGGTGGACTGCGCGATAAGAGCGGCAGACTGCCATGTCTCGAGTACGGATCGGGCATCCGAGACGCGCTGTGCGCGAATAATGGGGCTCACGTAGGTCACCCGGATATCCTGTCCCTGAAGTCCTGTTGGGATGGGGCTGAACATCTTGGCTCTGAGCATGATGCCGAAGAGTCTGTTGAGAATGGGCTCCAGCATTTCGCTTTGCTGCCGACCGATATTGGGTGCCATCAACTGCTGCATACGATGGGACAGCTGGATGACCTGCTCTGCCGTCATATTGGGATCGTCGAAAAGCTGGAGGACGTTGGCGAAGAAGAGCCGCCTCACAAGCTGTTGCCGAGAGGTGATCTCTTCTTGCGTGAGGTCTACACGAGCCCCGTTTTGCAAGGGACGAATGGCTTCGGCAGATCCCCCCATTCCGAACTGGGGCTCTACGATATTGACCCCACCGGGATGAGTGCGAATACCATTGAGGATGGACTCGTTCTGTACCAAGAGGGGCGGGTCGGCTGCCTTCTGGAGCGCCTTGAGTTTGGTCTTGGCCATCTCGTTGAGCATCTTGGCTTCGGGCAATGCCAGGTGACCAGGACCGCGACCGTAGACCTCTCCTGTTTCTACTGACCAGCGCCCCACCATGATGGGGTTTTCGTCGTAGCCATGGGTCTCGAGGATCATGTCCGACTTACCACCGAGGTAGCAGAAGACACCCGTCCACTCCTTGCTGAAAGGAGAGCCCTCTGCTGCGTAGGGGTCATCACTCTTTGCGATGAGGTGCACGACCTTGAAACGCTGCTCGGGGTTGTTCTTTTCGAGCGCCTTCTGGATCTCGGGGACCTCTGCATCTTGGAAGCGCGCAGCGAATTGCCTTGCGGTTAGCGTGGACTCCCGGAATGTGACGTCGATCTTCCCATCATCGTCGTCCTCGACATAGAGTTCTTGGAGCGGATGCGCCTTGAAGACGATCTCGTCTTTCCCCTGGCGCGTGAGCGAGAGCCCGCCCATTCCCCAGCCTGTGACGTCGAGCCAATACTCAGCGATCTGTTGCTGGAAGGCGCTAGCCGCTCCCTGAGTGACAACAAGCATCTTATGGCGAGCATCCTCCAGCCATGCCGCGTTGTCATAGTCTTCGTTGAGAAGAGGGTTCGTAGGCTCAAGGTCAAACCATTCGGTTGCAGGGTTGGTCAGGAGTCCGTGCATCCCACCCGCAAGTAGCTGGTGTGCATCGAGACAGGTTGCGTCGTAGATCGCTTCGGTTCTTGTTTGACCTGGAGTTCGGTCGGTGGTGAAGTCCCTTGACCCCAGCGCATGGTCGCTGATCTCTTGCCATGTGTTCTCGATGACGGAGCGATCACTCTTCAAGCGATCCAGCCATTTGTGAATGCTTGAAGCAGACTCGAAGATGCTCATACCATGGCTTCCTCAGTGGGCAAAATGTTTTCTGTGGGACCCAGGCCCTCTCTTCCGGTGACAAGGGTAGTCCCGATGCCGAGCCTCGCTGTTTCTCCAGCGAACACGCTTTGCTGCTCTCGTGTCCGCTCGAACCTTCTGCGCTGCGCCTGCTCTGCTTTCTGTGCGTCCTCTGGGTTGGCCTTGGTGGCCGGGAGATCGACGCCCTTGCTTGACTGCACAGCCCCATAAATGCTGGTAGCCAGGCCACCCACTGTTGTAGCTACAGCGAGAGTGCCTACCGTACCCGCGACTAGGGCTGCCGTAGTCCCTGCGGCTGCAACAGTCCCACCACCGAGAAGTGCGGTTCCAAGCGGCACCAAAAACGCCATCCAGGCGGCTGCGCTTTCGGGCCACAGGGCGGCGACGACGAAGGAAGACAAGAAGCCTACGAGCTTGTCCATGGCTAACTCCCGAGAAGGGTTCCGGCACCCACAGAATTGGATGTACCGAGCCCCCTGCTGTTATCGAAGTTCTGCTGTGCTTGTGTGGGCCTTCTAGACACAGTGACCTTGAGTGCTTCTTTTGGCCCTCCAGCTAGGCCCTGCTCTCTGGCTCGCGTTGCGAGTGCCAGCTTTTCCATTCGCACCGAACCGGAGCCCCCGACCGATCGCGTTTTGTATCCAGCGAGTGTGGCCGACTCGAGGAGAAGAGTGTCTAGCTCCTTGCTCCCCGTATCGGGCATTACAGCCCAGTCACCAGCGTGATCGTAAGCGTGAACAGGCTTCCTGAGGTTCTGCGCCTGCCTTCCTTCCATAAACTCGAAACTGCCTCTTTGAAGGCCCGTGATAGCCGGTAGGTTTTTTACCCTCTCGGTTTCTTTTTCGTGGGTTAGATGCCTCGCGCTTTGTCGAGACTTGCCGATCCTTGTCCCGGTATCCTTGGCGACAGTGGCAAACTCTCTGTACAGCTCTTTGACCAAACTCTCTAGGTTTTTCCCTTCCATCGTCCCCTGGGTGTAACCACCTGGCTGCGAAAGAAGGTACCTCTGCCTTTCGATGACCTGGTTACCTACTTTGTCTACGAGCTGTTTTCTTCGCTCTCGTCTAATGAGGTTCTGCTGGGTCTTCTCGTATTGCTGCCAGGGATAAAGGGGCTTCTTAGGCATAGTGCACTCCGTTGCTCATGTCGGGAGCCTTGGGGTCGTATCCCATACCTACGGTACTGGGCAACGGGTTCTTGTTCCTGGACTGCCCTCTTGATGAAGCCACCATCATGAGTGCATACCGGGTTGCATCCATGAGGTCGTCGTACTTTTTGACGATCTTCCCCTGCTTTCGGTGGTAGGTCCGGTACTCATCAAACCACTCGGTCAGGTGCTCGAAGACTCGTAGCCGGCCCTCTCCGAGGTAGCTTTGCATCTTGGAGATGGCGGGCTCGACATAGTTGGAGCCGTCATCATTGACTGCGTGGCTTCGCAGCATACGGACCCCGGCCTGCTTGTACATTGCCGCGTAGGTAAGGCCGGTTCCCCGGTCTTCCTGGTGGGCGTCATGTGGCCAAGCGACGGGGATCTGTGCGGCTCCACGGGAGAGGAGTGCGGAGACATGGCTCGAGATCCGTGCGTCTAGGCTCTTGTAGCAGTCGGTGACGTAGACGGTGTCGGTATCCCGATCCCAGGCAAGCTGTACGAACGCGCAGGGGTGCACCCCACCGCCGAGGTCCAGCCCAAAGATCTTTGCAAAATGGCTAGGGATCTCGAACGCGGGGATGCGTATGGCTTCCTCTGGAACATCGTACACCTGTCCAGACCCCAGGATCGGGATACCTTCGGCCCTCGCCGTGCGCTCATGGGCAGGGTAGCGCGCGAGGATCCGTTCGTGGTCTTCTGGTGCAATGTGGGCTGCATCCTTGATACCCATTCGGACCATACCACGATCCGGGGTATTTGGCCTTGGGTAGAACATGCGGATGACTTCGCTCATTCCGAGGAGCGGGGTGGTGGTGATGTACGCGATCCCACCCGTGGCGGTCATCCGGGCCAGGCCCTCTGTCCATTTTCCAATGGGGGGCTCCTCATCGCAGTGGAGGGCATGGAGGGTCTCTGACGCCCACGCATCGTCATCCATGTCATAGGACATGAATTGCAGCGTGCTTTCCCCGCCTGTTTTGTGCTTGATACGGATGGTATCTACGAGGCCCGGTACGCCTGGGTGCATGACGGGTTTGTCTGCGATGGTATCTTTGGGCACCATGCCAGTTCCCCAGCGCCCACGAGGCCCCAGGATCTTGCGCTGTAGGACGTCGCGTACCTTGCGTGTAGTCGGCCCAGCAACCCACATGCGGACGGGATGATCGAAGCGGAAGCCATCCCACCACTCTGGATAGAGGCCCGTCAGGTGGAAGCTGTCTTCGGCAGCCCCACAGGTGGTTTTTCCTAGCTGGTTGCCGGCAAGAAAACAGCGCTCATGCTTCCCCTTGCCCATCCGGTGAAATTCCTGCTGCTTCAGATAGGGTTTGTAGAGCGCTATCCTCTTCTCTGCTACCTTCGTCAGGCCCGCCACCACCTGCCGGATCTGCTGATCCGACGACGGCGGCAAGGAGCGCGTTGACGTCGAGGTCGATCGCGCCATCGCTGGCCTCCCATAGCGTGTTCTTCAGGTTCGAGAGCAGCTCATCCAGGGATAGCCCCTCGAGCGCCCCAACCTGCTCATGCCGGATCTTGGCTTCTCTCGGAAACATACCGAGTTCCCGTCCCAGAAGCTCGACTGCTGTATTGACCGCTTTTACGTCAGGCTTGGGGATGGGGTTCCCATCTTCGTCCTTGACGATCTCCCCTCGGTGGAGATGGAACTGGTTCCTGGCTTCATCGACGTTGCGGAGGAGCACCCGGAGCACGTCTTCTCGCGCATAGGTGACATCCTCTAGCTGGCGGCGCATCCGCTCCTTCTGGAGCCACCCGATCCGCTCCCGGATCATCGGTTTCCGCTTCAGCTTGAGGGCCTGTGCGATAGGATCCTTCCCTTTGCCCCCCATGGCGAGGTAGGCGGCATCGGGCTTGAGCCCCCCAAGGGCGATATACTGGGAAAAATGCTCCCAGTGTGCCCTGGCAAGGGGCTCTGAGGGATCGAAGCCCTCGGGGAGCGCTATATGGCCCCAAGACCGGCTATCTCTAGGGAGAATGTCGGTATCCATAGGAGGATACGATGCCTTGTCATTGCGTATGTGGCAACTTCTTGCGGGAGACAGCCTACAAGATGCGGGAGTCCCCCTGCCGTTGTGACGAGCCTGGCCCTGGTAGGAGCTTTCTACGTCAACCGGCTATTCGGGTCACTGAGGCCCAATTCAACGAGCGTCGTAAGCACGGGCTGCCCATTCAGCTCGACTGCGAGAAGAGCCTGGACCACGACTGGGTATGACACCGCGCATTCAGTTCAAGAAAGGGGTGTTT
>CEVQ01358611.1_pt1 | contig 22095 bp, 23 predicted proteins | sample 356551 | NCBI WGS metagenome assembly CEVQ01 (sample SAMEA2623756, study PRJEB7988) | marine metagenome | biome: marine biome (ENVO:00000447); feature: mesopelagic zone (ENVO:00000213); material: "saline water (ENVO:00002010), including plankton (ENVO:xxxxxxxx)" | depth 250 m | reverse complement strand
GTGGAGATGCTTATAAATAAGGATATTCCAGTTATCATGACGTGTACTGCCGCTGCCCGTATGGTTTGGCAGGAAGAAATGGATGAAACTTTTAACGCTGCCCTAGCTCGATGGAGTGAATTCCCAGATTTTAAGTACTACCCAATAGGGGATCTAAAAGCCCCTATTGCTAGTGGTACAATGCCTACTTCAGGAATGATTATCACCCCTTGTAGTGTCGGCACATTGGCTGCCATTGCTAATGGGCTCTCAAGCAATTTACTACAAAGATCAGCCGATGTTTGCATAAAGGAAAAACGGAAACTGATTTTGGTTCCAAGGGAGACTCCTTTATCCTCTATTCATTTGGAGAATATGTTGAGGGTTTCTAATTTAGGTGTGGCTATTTTGCCTCCGGTACCAGCATTCTATCTTAAACCAAGGTCTGTAGAGGATATAGTCGAATATATAGTTGCAAAGACAATTGATTCTTTGGGGCTATTAGGTTTTATGAATGAAGAGTTGAGATATCAAAGAAGTACTGAATAATATTGTATTAATATGGTTAATTTGAACGGCAATGATAAAGCTAGATACGTTTCTGGTATGTTCGATAAAATAGCAGAGCATTATGATTTGATGAACACTGTTATGAGCGGAGGCATGCATCATTTCTGGAGGAAGAAAGCCACTAAATTAGGATTGAGCGATATGAATGGAGAAGTCCTGGATGTGGCTACCGGCACTGGTGATTTTGCCTTGGAATTCGTAAACAATCCTTTGGTTGAAAAGGTGATAGGACTGGATTTTGCGAATAGCATGATACCAATTGCCAAACAAAAGGCTTACAATCAAGGTGTGTCATCTAAATCAGATTGGGTATTAGGTGATGCATTGAACTTGCCATTTTCAGACAATCACTTTATTTGCGTCACCGTAGGTTTTGGCATGAGGAATTTTGCAGATAAACATAGGGCATTGGAACAAATGCTACGTGTTTTAAAGCCTGGAGGCAAAGCAGTAATATTGGACATAGTTCCAATATCTACTAGTGGCCTGGTTGGCAAGTTAATGAAGTTATATTTTAGAGGTTTAGTTCCAATCATGGGTGCCATCTTGGCACGAAATAAGGAGGCATATACTTATTTGCCCGAGTCTGTGGAAGGTTATCTCGCCCCAAAGGACCTTGCACAATTAATGGAACATGTTGGATTTAATGGCGTGACCTACGGTACTATGTTTATGAAGACTATAGCGTTCCATGTTGGTGAAAAAGGGTAGGATGCTAGGCTATGAAGACAAGTGAAAGATTACGTTCAGAATATAGTTACCTGTGGGAAAAATTGTTTCAGCATCCATTCGTATTAGAAATGGGACTGGGTAGTCTGCCCATAGAAAAATTTCAATTTTATGTGAAGCAAGATTATTATTTCTTGATTCAATATAGTAGAGTATTGGCCATTGCTGCGGCCAAAGCCCCGAGCCTAGATTTTATCAGTCAGTTTTCGGATCTACTTACTGAAACTATAAACACTGAAATGGATTTGCACAGGTCATTTGCACAAAAGTTTAATATACCTACAGGTAGTTTAGAAAATGTGGAACCAGCACCTATTACAATAGCTTACACAGACTATCTGCTTAGAGTGGCTTACGAGGGAAGCTTGCTGGATATAATCTCAACGTTGTTGCCCTGCCAGTGGGGCTACGCGGAGACGGGTGGTTATTTGAAGTCCAATAGCAATTTGTCATCTGATAACCAGTATTTACCTTGGATAGAAATGTATACATCTGAAGAATTTGGGCGTTTTGTTGAACAACTAAAAGAGAATCTTGATGAACTAGCGGATGGTGGGGGTGAATCCACATATAATGGCATAGCGGGTCATTTTGTGACTTCTACAAGGTATGAATATTTGTTTTGGGATATGTCATATAATTTGTCCACGTGGCCAGTTTAGTCAAGTTTATTTACTCTTCTTTACTTTGGCAATCGCTTCTTCAATAGTAAGCTCGGTTTGTTCACCAATAGTCATGTCTCTTAGAATGACAACATCATTTTGTAGCTCTTGTTCTCCAACAATAATTGCGAATGGTATATCGACTGAATTCACGTACCGCATTTGGGCCCGAAGACTTCTATCCGTAGGACCAAGTATAGTATCTATGCCTTTTTGACGCAGTCGTTGGGATAACATTAAAGCCATAGATTTCGCTTCATTTCCTATGTGGGCAACAAATACCGAGGCAGGTGGAAAGGTAGGAATAGAAATGTTTTGACGTTCTAAATTTATTATTAATCTCTCTATTCCGACCCCAAATCCGATCCCAGGAGTAGGAGGTCCTCCTATTTGTTCCATAAGCCCGTCATATCGGCCACCACCACAAATATTACTTTGGGCACCTTCTTCGGCGGGTTGGATTTCGAATACTGTTCTTGTGTAATAATCAAAGCCGCGGACTAACTTTTGGTTTACTGTATATGGGATACCCAGATAATCAAGGTTGTTTCTTAGTTGGTGCCAATGATCCAAACATTCACTACATAAGTAGTCCAATATTTGAGGTGCGCTATCGGCGATTCTTATACAGTCAGTTTTTTTGCAGTCCAGTAAACGTAATGCATTTCTGTTTAATCTGTTTCGGCAATCACTACATAATTTGTCAATTTGCTCTGAGTAATAGAGTTTCAAATCTTCAATATAAGAGGGTCTGCATTTTGAGTCTCCAATAGTATTGATTAGAAGGGAAAGATTTGTAAGCCTCAAGCTATTCATCAGATTCCAGGCCATTGCAATTATCTCAGCGTCTATAGAGGGATCGATATCTCCAATGCATTCGACTCCAAATTGGTGGTGTTCTCTGTATCTACCAGACTGAGGTCGCTCATATCGAAATATTGGACAAAGATAAAACATTCTCACTGGTTGAGGCAGATTGTGCATTCCGTGTTCCAGATAAGCTCTACAGACTGGAGCGGTTCCCTCTGGTCTTAGTGTTAAGGATTCCCCTCCACGATCTTCGAACGAATACATTTCTTTTTCTACTACGTCAGTAGTTTGGCCTATGCCTCTGGAAAATAGGTTAGTGTTTTCAAATATTGGAGTTTCAAGTAACTGGTAGCCGTAACTTTTCGCGAGAGTGGTTGCAACGTCCTTGACGTAATCCCATTGCTGCTGTTCATGAGGCAATATATCAGAGGTTCCTCTAGGGGCTTTATACAACGACGTTCTCCAAAAGAAATGTTTTTAGAAGGATACCTCAGCATAAGTAATTTGCCAATCGATTTTATTTGGTCTTTATCCTAAGATATTAGCTTGATATACTTAACAACTGTATTAAGGCAAACAAGGATCATCTAATGGATCCACTACAAATTTTGTTATAGTGATTTAGGTTGTGAGACTTTTACATTTTTCAGATGTGCATATTGGAGTCGAGAGTTACGGGGCCATTGATGAAACCACTGGCTTGAATTCGCGACTGACCGATTTTTTAGTAGCATTTGATCAAGTTGTCGACTTTGCTATCTCCAACGAAGTAGATGCCGTTTTATTTGCTGGGGATGCATACAAAAGCAGAGATCCTTCACAAACTCACCAACGCGAATTTGCCAAAAGAATTGCTAAGCTGTCAGATGGAAAGATTCCAACATTTTTATTACTTGGCAATCATGATATGCCAAATGTTATTAGTAGAGCTACTGCTCTTGACATATTTAACACATTGAAGGTTCCAAACATTGTAATTGGTGATAGATTAACCACATACCAATTAGAAACAAAGAATGGAAATGTGCAGATCATTGCCTTGCCCTGGATAAGGAGAAGTTCCTTTTTGGCACGGGAAGAAACCAGAAATTTGAATATAGAACAAATCAACGAAGAAATACAGGCCAGAGTTACAAATTTAATATCAAAAGAAATAGAGCAATTAGACACGTCTATGCCATCAGTATTGGTAGGACATGTTTCATTGAATACAGCGGTAACTAGTTCTGAGAAGTCGATGTTGCTTGGCAGAGATCCAATTATTATGCAGAGCACATTAGCTAATATTTCTTTAGACTATGTTGCATTGGGGCATATACATAAACATCAGATTCTCTCCAAGAACCCATATGTAGTGTATTCTGGCAGCTTGGAGAAGGTAGACTTTGGTGAAGAAAATGATAATAAAGGGTTTTGCATTATAGATATTGATCCATCTTTACCTACCGGAAGCAGGGTTTCTGATTTTAGATTTGAAACTGTACCGGGCAGGAGATTTTTGACTATTGAAGTAAATGTAGAAAAAGGACAAGACCCCACTATTGAAACCCTCAAAACCATAAAAAGGCATAATTTCGTTGGATCTATCGTAAGAATCAAGATTAATATGAATCAAGATGCAGAGCCTTTGTTAAGAGAGAATGAAATACGACTTGCGCTAGAACAGGCACAATTTGTGACTCCAATTGTCAAACAAATATCCAGAGAAAGAAGAACTAGGTTGGGAGACGTTAGAGTGGAAGAGTTATCTGTTAAACAAATGCTTGCCACATACCTGGAGTCTTCAGGGGTAGACGCTGAACGCAGAAAGACTCTTCTTCGCTATGGAGAAGATCTAATTAGAGGGGACTATTTGGATGATTAAATGGCGCGAGGGTTTTATTATTTCAGCTTAATTGATCAATTCCAATGTAATGGAAGATGATTTTATAGGTGTACTAGTGCAACATTCACCAGCTATCTTAGAGAAATACAGGGTCAGAGTTGAAGATTATCTCTATATGGTGTCTTCAGTGAAGAATACAGAAATTGCCAATGCAATAAAATACCATTTTGGCTGGTTAGATCAGGAAGGTAATGCAACTTCATCGATGCAAGGAAAAGGTATACGGTCCTCTTTATGTATGTTTGCATGTGAGTCAGTTGGAGGAGTTCTGGACAATGCTTTGCAAGGAGCAGCGGCAGTGGAACTGGTTCATAATTTCTCCCTAGTACATGATGATATTCAAGATCAAGATGAAGAAAGAAGACATAGACCTACCGTATGGAGTATATGGGGCGTATCTAAAGCCCTTCAGGTAGGAAATTATATAAGGATCTTGTCCGATTTGACTGTTAAAAATAATTTAAACCAAATTATGGATAATAATTTGACATTACGATGCACAGAGACTCTTAGCGAAGCATATTTGGAGACAGTAGAAGGTCAGTATTTAGATCTTGAATACGAGGGTAAGTTAGACATAACCACCAAAGAGTATCTAGAGATGATTAGTAGAAAAACTGGAGCATTAATAGGTTGTGCTTTAAAATTGGGTGCATTATTGGGAACTGCAGACCAAGACACAGTTAAGGGAATGTCTGGGGTTGGAAGGATTTTAGGATTGGTCTTTCAAATCAGAGATGACTATCTGGGCATATGGGGATTAGAGGAGAATACAGGTAAGAATGTTGCCAATGATGTGCGTAGAAGGAAGAATTCATTGCCAATTATTCATGCCTTGCAAAACGGTACTCAAACGGCCGTCAAGGAAATATCGAAGATATATAGACAAGATGATATTGATGAGGATGATGTTGAGAGAGTTTTGTCAATATTGAATGATGTTGGTACAACTGAATACATGGATAAACTAGCTAATAGTTATGCATATAATGCAGTAAGTTTGTTAGAGACAATCAAAATAGATAAAGTTTATAGAATAGAATTACAAGAACTGATTGCATTCCTCTTAGAAAGAGAGAGTTAGGGTGATTATTGTATTGGTGAGTTCCCGCAGTATTGGAAACTGTATTGCGTTATGCTAAAATACCACGTCGGTTACAGGAAATTTTGTAACAACATAAGCTTCAGATAGCAATATGAACATTTCTACAAACAATATTCATATAGATACAACAAAGGCGCCAGAGTTTATTGATATAACAGATAAAATTAAGGAATTTGTTGCTGAGTCTGGTGTAAATAATGGTATTGCAGTTATATACTCTACGCATACTACATGTGCTATTCGGCTAAATGAAAACGAACCTCTTCTTCTTGAAGATATGGCAGATTTTTTGTCACGCATATCACCTAAAGAGGCAGATTACAGGCACAACGATTTTTCTATTAGGACTGTCAACATGAATGACGACGAATGCCCTAATGGTCATGCTCATTGCCAACATTTAGCGTTGGGCACGAGCGAGTCAGTTCCAATAGTGAACGGCACTCTAAAGGTAGGTAGATGGCAAAGTATTTTCCTGATTGAGTTGGATATGCCAAGGCCTAGAGATGTAATAGTTCAGATTATTGGCCAATAATTTTCATGGCAGCTTAATATAAATCGTGATAGTCTCAACTTGGTGTCGCTAGAGGTTGATGATTTTTCCTTGTGAGGTAGACAATCAGATAAACCAGAGGTGTGTCAGCTACCGCAATCGATACTTTGAAGACATATGTTATCCATATCATGTTCCAGATTTCACTGTTAGAATAGGTGCCGGCAAAAGCCACAAGAACAAAAATGGCAGTGTCTACTCCCTGTGAAACAATTGTTGAAGCGCTATTTCTAAGCCATAAGAATTTTCCGTGGGTAAGATTTTTCCACATTTCGAACGCTATTACATCATGGTTTTGACTAATTATGTAGGCTAACATTGACGCGGCTACTATTCTAGGAACGGATCCTAGTATTCGATCATAAGATTCTTGTTCTTCCCAAAAACTAGCTGAAGGCATATTGCCTGCTAGAAATATAATGGAGATCATAATAACGTTTGCTAAAAAGCCGAACCAAATGATCTTTGTCGTAGTTCTTCTGCCATAGACTTCTGATATAACGTCAGATATTAGGAAGGTAAATGGATACGCTAGTATGCCTGCGTCTATCCCGTTACTGCCAACTGCTACAATCTTTACTGCCGTGATGTTGGCAGTGAGAAGTAAGGTGGTGAATAGGGTTGATAATAATACAAGTTGCATATTTATAGAGTGAAAAACTGAAAATATTTTTTATTTGTTCCACTAATAGTATATTAATATGGTATTCTCGTGAATATGTAATGACATGGGTAGATATTGAGGTATGAAGTGAATAAGAAACAAGACTTTAGAATAGAAATCGAATATTGTACTCAATGCAATTGGATGATTAGGGCATCTTGGGTAACTCAGGAGATTTTAAATAGCTTTGAGAACGATATTCAGGAAATAAGCCTCATTCCATCTAGCGGCGGGATATTTGAGATTAGAATAAATGAAGAGGTTGTTTGGTCTTTAAGGTCGAACAAAAAATTTCCCCAGCCAAAAGAAATAAAACAGATTGTGAGAGATAGAGTAGACCCTGAACGATCACTTGGGCATGGTGACAGACATTAGAAACTTACACGGCTTTAATTATGGATCTTCTTAATACCCTTTTATCAAGCGCCCCTGGAATTTCCGAATGGGCGTTTATTGTACTTTGTGTTTCGAGTTTTTTTACATCGGTTATATCAGCTGCTTTTGGGCTTGGCGGTGGAGCTATGTTGATATCGATAATTGCATCTTTAATGCCTCCTATTGCCATAATACCTGTACACGCAGTCATACAAATGAGTTCAAACTTTTCTAGGGCAACCATGATGTGGCGTCATATCAAATATACATGGATGACATCTTTCGTTATTGGAACTACTATAGGGGCGACCATAGGTGGACAAATAGTTTTTGCTTTGCCGGCAAATTTATTGAAAGGCATAATTGGCCTATTCATACTGTACTCGTTGTGGGGTCCTTCCACAGGAGTGATCGGACCTTCAAGGAAAACTTTTTTTGGGATTGGAGCCGTATCATCATTCGCAACAATGTTTGTTGGCGGCACGGGTCCTTTGATAGCACCATTCATAAGGGCTACTACCAATGAACGGCGGATGACTGTTGCTACTCATGCAGCTTTTATGTCTTGGCAACACGGTGTGAAGATCTTAACTTTTGGCGTTTTAGGTTTTTCTTTTGCTCCTTATCTTTCCATTATAAGCTGCATGATAGTGTTTGGAATTATGGGCACTTGGTCAGGTAAGACTATTTTGTTGTGGATGCCAGAGCGTATTTTCCGTAAAACATTCAGTTTTGTTCTGACAGTTTTGGCACTCAGGTTATTGTATGAATCTTTAGCACATACTTGGTTTTAATTCAGTTAGATGTTGTCAAATCTGGCCTCAAGTTATGCCAATCTGTAACCATCTGAAAGCAATGAGCAACGTTAAGAAGCATTTGTTCGTTGAAGGGTTTAGCCACTAATTGCAACCCTATAGGCAGCTTGTTGTTTGAAAGGCCACAAGGTATAGAAATCGCCGGTAGGCCTATTGTGCTGAAAATACGGGTTATTCTTAATAAGGCTTCTCTTATGTGTACATCATGGTTGTTAATATCAATGCGTTCTTGATCCAGCCGTGGCGCAGGTATAGAAGTGGTCGGAGTAGCTATTAAGTCTAGGTCATCGAATTGTTTGATTAATTCAGTTTTTTTGTCCATCCGGATTTGCTGGGCTTTGATATATGACTCAGCTGTTATAAACAAGCCTGTTTCAATGCGCATTCTTATTATTGGATCGAAAGAATCCCCGTTGTTCAGGACATTAGAACGATGGATAGTGGCAGCCTCGGATGTCTGGACAATACTTCCGGCCATGTTAATGAGTTCAAGGTCGGGATTGATAATTTCCTTTACTACGGCACCTAGAGATTCAGTTTCTTTAATTGCTTTATCAAAAGCTAATTTCACTTCAGGGTCTACGAGGTCCCATATAAAATTCTTAGGTATGCCTATACGTATGCCCTTTATTCCCCGCTCTAGGTATTTTGTGTAATCTGTTTCGTGTGTTGGTACCGAGTCAGGGTCTTTGGGATCGAATTGAACCAGTGCATTTAAGGCAATGGCGGTATCTTTGGCAGTTTTTGCTAAAGGCCCAACATGATCCATAGACCATGATAAAGGAGTGACTCCAAATCTGCTTATCAGGCCAAAGGTGGGTTTTAGTCCGGTAATCCCGCATAATGAGGCAGGAACTCTAACTGAACCACCTGTGTCAGTGCCAATAGCTAAAGGTACCTGTCCACTTGCTACTGCTACACCCGCACCACTGCTGGATCCACCAGCCATGTGATTTGTGTTCCAAGGATTGAGGGCAGGTCCAAAATGTCTATTGAGGCTGGTTCCATTGAAGGCAAACTCGGTCATGTGCAATTTACCGATACAGTATGAACCGGCTATATTCAATAGGTCAGCCACTGTGGAGTTTTTAGTAGGAACAAATTCCTTGTTGATATCGGATCCAGAAGTAGTGGTTGTACCTTTTGTCCAAAATAAATCCTTCAGTCCTATGGGTATGCCGTGCAGCGGACCTTTATATTCTCCTTTGAGTATTTGCCTTTCTGCATCTTCAGCTTTTCGTGCTGCGTGTTTAAACATCTTTGTTATGAAAGAATTTAATTGTGGGTCAGTTTTTTCTATTCTTTCTATATACTCGTTTAGAACTTCTACGGGAGATATTTGTCTTGTACTAATGTAGTGGGAAAGTTCACTTATAGTGAGTGTAAATATGTCTTTATCAGGCATTTTCTAAGACTTTTCTTTCATGTCTGGGTAATCTTTGGTGCGAGGAAGTAGTACTTGGTCTAGTTCTTGCATTCTTCGGTACATAGCTTGTACTTCTATATATAAATCGCTCATGTGATCGTCGTCCGTATTGAACCCTTGCAGAGAGGCTAATGTTAAGAACGATTCATAATCTAAGTCTCGTCTCGTTTTCAAACGTTTCTTCCTTATTATAAAGATTCAGTGTAATCTAAAGTTCATTGTATGATAGTTCATGTGGCGAGGCAAACAAGAAGCCCATACGGTCAAAGCCTTTAGTTGCATTGTATAGTAATGCTAAACTTAATGACGGTATGTTGTACCATATTATCTGGATTAAATCATGCTTCAAAAATCTAATTACAGTACAGTATAGGAGGCCAAATGACAATATTTCTTTCTGAAAGCGATGTTGTGGATTTATTGGATATGCCAGGGGCTATTGATGCATTAGAAAAAGGTTTCAAAGAAAAATCGGCAGGTACTGCTGTTAATCTTTCCAGAGTGCGTCCAGAAGCAAATGGAATTGGTCTAACTATGATGGTTTCAGTGCTGGGAGGTATGAGCGTCAGTGGATTTAAAGTTATGGGTTCAGGAAAGCCATTAGTCCTACTTTACGGTGGAGAGTCCAAAGCGTTATTAGCAATTATTGAAGCTAGTTCATTGGGGCAAAGAAGAACAGGAGCTGCGAGTGGTTTAGCAACTAAGTACATGGCATCAGAAAAGGCAAGCACAGTGGGCATTGTGGGCACTGGTTTTCAAGCCAGGTCCCAGCTAGAGGCTATATGCAACGTGCGTAATATCGAAATAATAAAAGCATTCAGCAGGAATCAGGATAGACGGAAAGAATTTGCTGCCATTATGAGCGAATTTCTGCGAATAGATGTAATTGATGTCGATTCAGCCGAAGAAGCTCTAAAAGACACTGATATAGTGGTGGCTATAACTAATGTTAGGACTCTTGATCCAGTTATATTGGGTGATTGGATCAAGCCTGGGGCTCATATTAATGCGGCCGGCGCAAACTCATTAAGCAGAAGAGAATTGGATGAAACAGCAATATTAAGATCCGCTATGATTGCCGTTGATGATTTGGACCAGGCGAAGATCGAATGCGCTGATTTGGTAATGGCGGTAGATTCAGGTATTGCAATGTGGGATCAAATTGTAGAATTATCAGATATTGTATCTGGTGATCTGAGGGTTCCAATTGATAATGAACGTCTTACCCTTTTTGAGTCTCAGGGAATAGCCTTGGAGGATATTTCTGTGGCTGCTTATATATACGAGAAGGCCATATTGAGTGGGATAGGGGAAACGCTGTCATTTTGATTTTAAACAGTTAGGGTTACTTCTCCTGCAGGCAGGGTCCTGATATTGCCATCTTCAAGCCTCAGAATTAAACTTCCGTTTGTGTCTACGTCTTCTGCTATGCCCACATAGGTATAGTCACCCCATCTGACAGTGATGTTATCTCCTATATTGTCCAAATATTTTTTCCATTCGCGATTGACGCTATCGTAATTTAAAACGTTAAGATAAAGATTCTCTAGCTCCTTTAAGAAGGACTTCAAAAATTCTACTCTATTTGTAACGTTATTCGTTTCTTGAAATACACTGGTGGCTATTGCTGATATGGATGGGGTTTTAATAGGTTGTGAATTTACGTTTATTCCAACGCCTATTATAGAGTAATTGTGGTTTTGATGGTCACCAATGTGGTTTTCTATCAAGATTCCGGCAACTTTTTTTTTGTTTATGCGCAAATCATTTGGCCATTTTATAGATACATTTTTATAGGAAGGGAGGAAATTATCTATAACTCTGGCCAAGGCAAGAGACGTAATTATTCCTAATTTCACAAGAATTTCTGTTGAAGGCCTCAGTATCAACGATATATACAAATTAACTCCGTGCGGTGAAACCCAATCCCTATCGAACCTACCCTTACCTCCGGTTTGTTCCTCTGCAATTACTAACGTTCCTTCAGGGGCGTTGTTAATAACTAATTTACGGGCCTCTGTCATAGTAGAAACAGTTGAGTCAAGGAATACTAGGGAATGCCCAAAAGTTTTGGTTGATAAAGCTTGTCGAATTGTGTGTTCTCTAAAATTATCTTCAGTCATTACTATGTCACTTAATAGGCAATAGAGTCGTTGAAGGTAGATATATAAGCCGAGTTTTGTATCTCTGGATAGAGACAGTGATCATCTATCTGGGACTACAATTACTTGTAGCCTCTAGCAGCCAACCCGAGAACGACCTGAGCTATCTTAGTTCTCCTATTTGGCCTTGCTCCGGGTGGGGTTTGCCATGCCTTCAATGTCGCCATTGAAGCGGTGAGCTCTTAACTCGCCATTTCACCTTTGCCTCTTTTCAGAGGTAGTTTGTTTTCTGTTGCACTTTCCGTCGGGTTTCCCCGCCTGGCCGTTAGCCAGCACCCTGCCCAGTGGAGCTCGGACTTTCCTCCCCATATAATATGGAGCGATCACCCAATCTACCGATCAACGACAGGTAATTTTATCATTAGAGCGATAACGCGTCAAAAATGCTTAAGCTTTATATCTATAGAATCGTCAGAGACTGTTACTTTTTCTATCAGACCCTTAAATAAAGAGATTAGTGTATTTGAATCCAGAGTATGCCAACTATTTATTACATTGGATAGATTGCCACTGTTTATAGCATTGGCAAGCAAGTTGTGTTCGGATGAAGTGTGACCTGTATTTTCTCTGGTTTTTTTAATACTGCTGACGGCATCTCGCATATATGAAAGAGATATAAATCCGGCAGCTACAGATTCTAAAGTTTTTATAAAAGCTGGGTCAGGATGTTCTGTTTGGATGTTGCTATCTGGTAAAGAAGACAATCCTGTTGCCATGACTTTTATATTCACTTCCCCTTTTATCAAAAGTTCTTTTATTTGGTCTTTTATCGTTTCTTCTAAAACATCGGATCTCCATGTGTGATAGTTGCACATACCTTTGTTGACCCTTGATTGGCACTGATAATATCGGTATGTGCCAGTTACACGAGAGGAATCCTTTCTCCTCCACCCTTGTTGTCTGTTAACCCCTATCATGTTGTTGTTGCAATAAGCACAGTAAATCACGCCAGACAGCATAAATGGTTCGTTGCTTAATTGTGTCCTAGGTGTGCTAAACCTTCCTAAGATTTCCTGAGCCATTCTAAAAGTTTCAGGTTCTATTATCGGGGTATGGTTCCTAGGGGTTACAATACCGAATCTATTATATGTGCCTATATAGGATCGGTTTCTTAGTATGTCTCTTATAGTAACTATTGACCATCCTCGACCGCTTCTTGTGGTGACTCCCATCTGATTTAGTTTAGAGACAATGCGTCTCATTCCCATGTTTTCCTTTGTATACATCTGGAAGATATGTTTCACTGCGCCGTGTTCATTTTCATTGAGTTCTAGTCTCCCGTCAGAACCAATTTTGTACCCAAAAGGTGGTTTCCCGAGCCCTTCCCCTCTCATTGCCTTAGCCATCATAGCTTCTTTTATTTGTTGACCCCTGGTACCTTTGGGATTAACGTTGGTCCATCGTTTTAGTGCATATTGAAAAGGATCTGGCACGTCTCCTGTTGTGCATATGACTTTAGCTCCAAAAGAATCGAGCTCCAGGATTCGATCTATAGAAGACTCAAGGTCATTACTAAGAATCTCTGTACCACTTACTAATAAGAGAAATTCAGAACCAGATTCCTGAAGGTATTTCAACAGCAGGTTGTAGCCGGAACGGTTTGTATCATCGATTTTCCTGTCCACAAATTCCGTCACGGCTTGATGGTCATGTTGAGCACAATAAGAAATGAAGCTTTCTCTTTGATTGGATAAGACGAATTCAGGGGATTCCGTGTCTTCGTAGAAATATCCTATGGCTTTCATAATGTTTTAACTGGAGACTAATATTCTGCTGCAACTTGGGCATTGGACTGGAGTTTTTGATGTTTTAGTTGATTGTACTAGCCCTGTGGGTAGAGAGATACGGCATCCTTGGCACATGCCCCTGTCTATTTTTACCACAGGATCCGATATGTTTGATTTGTTTATGGCATCGTATAAGCTTAAGTGTTGGGAGTTCATTGAAGTAGAAAGCTTAGAGCGATACTCTCGTAGTTGAAGGGAGGAATTTTCTAAGGTCTTCTTTTTTTGAGTCAAAATCTTGTCTTCTTCGAGTTTACCTAGCTTTATTTTGGCTATGGATGTCTCTAATTTGTCCACAACATATTTGGTTTTCTCTACAGATTGCAATGTCTTCAATAACGAATCCTCGCATTTTTGTTGTTGTGCTCTGATCATATTCAACTCTTTCTGCATGTCTTCTAATTCTCGTGGATTAGATATAGAACCACCGTATAGGTCTTTTTCTATTTTATCTCCTTTGGTCTTGGTAGATTCAAATAAAAGTTCAGAATCGGTACGTCTGGTTTCTTGTGTCTGCAAAATGGTCGATGCTTTGTCAAGATTTTCCTGATGCTGGAGCAGAATATAACTATCACTTAGAGCCAAGTCAATTTCTCTTATCGACGCGCTACAATGCTCTATTTTGCGGTCTGTACTGCTGAGATCGTAGAGTTTTTCGATACCGGTCATATTGCGCTCCATTCACAGCCATTTTATGTACAGCTGTGCTTTATTGTCAATAAAACATATTGGTATTGACTGGATGGTTTGGGATTATAATCTGTTTTTCGCATACATATAATAAACTAGAGACTGATTGACCCGTGAGTCATTACAAGGACTGATAAGCACTTATATGTACTGAGTTACGATGTAGCAACAATAGTACCATGTATAATAGGGTAAATCTACTTGGAGGACTTTAACATTGTTTGTGGACATACCTATAGCTTTTGCCTTTAGCGCAGGGATAGTAGCTGCCTTTAATCCTTGTGGAGTCGTTATGTTGCCGGCGTACATTGGATATCAGTTAGGGGCAGTGTCCGAGACTGATAATCCTTTGAAAGCAGTAACACAAGGCATTGCCCTGGGTCTGATGGCTACTGCCGGATTTGTGGCATTTTCTTTAGTTGCAGGAATAATAGTAACAGTGACTGGAGGCTACATAGTTAGCATTTTCCCGATAGCAGGATTGATGGTAGGGATAATTATTTTGATGACTGGATTGTGGCTTATTATTACCAAGGATCATTTAGCGTTAACGGTCGTTTCGAGAGTAGGACTTAGTAATAGAAAGGGTTATCGAGGTGTTTTTATATTCGGCATATTATATGCTGTATCTTCTTTGGGGTGTGCCTTTCCGATATTCCTAGCGGCTGTTGGCATATTATCAGGCAATCAACTTGGTGATATGAAGTTTTTGGAATCTATAGCAAGATTTGTGAGTTATGGATTAGGGATGGGACTTGTATTGACATCTGCCACACTGGGGGTAGTCCTTTTTAGAGATATTGTCACTCAATTCATCAAAAAGATAGTTCCATTAATAGGGGTTACTGGGAATATATTTCTAGTGCTTTCTGGATTGTATCTTGTATATTACTGGATATTTGGAGATGGAAGTTTGTTGTTATAGGAGTAGATAATATTTTCTAGTTTATGATATATTCCTTTTGCATTTTAGACTGTAGAGAAGAATACTTAAGGGGGTAGGTTTGGAGAATTTTATTAAAGTTGCTAGCGTGGGCGATATTCAAGATGGAGACATGATTTCTGCGGAAATAGAGGATAGTAAGGTAATAATAGCCCATTTGGAGGGAGAATTTTATGCATTTGATGAGGAATGCACCCATGCGGGTTGTGGTTTATCGGACGGGGATTTAGACGGGAACGTTATTCAATGTCCATGCCACGGAGCCGAGTTTGATATAAGGACAGGGGAAGTAGTAAGCCCTCCCGCAGTGGAGCCTTTGCAGATATATCAGGTAAGGATAGAAGGAGATGATATCTTAATTGGGTATGAAGCTTAATTGGTATTCTGTTGTCAGCCTAAATCTCCCAGTTGATATAGTACCAAGCTTGATACAATTATACCTGCGGTTTCTGCCCTAAGTATCCGTTTACCCAGACTAACTGTTGAGATGTTGGCGTCTTGAGCTGCACGTATTTCTTCGTCTTCAAATCCGCCCTCTGGCCCAATGAAGATACTTAGGCCTCGGTTTAGAATGTCAGCTTCATTATTTCGAATAACTTCTCCAAGGTGAAGATCGGATTCTTTTTCCCATGCAATTAGCTTGAAACTTTTTTCGCTGAGGAATGCTTCATATAAATCAGCGGGATGTTTTACATCTGGTATATAGGACCTACCAGTTTGCTCGGACGCCTCTTTCACTATTGCAGACCATCGTTTGATTTTTTTATCGAACCAGTCATCTGTAAGTTTTACTTCACTTCTTTGGCATACTGTGGGCACAAAACTAGATATGCCACTTTCAGTTCCTTTCTGCAAAGTCATATCAAACTTACTACCTTTCATAATGCCTTGGTATAGGCGTATAAAAATGGTTGGATCAGCTAGACCCTTTGTTGTTTTCAATACTTTAGCTTCAACATTGGTAGGAGATGCCTGCTCTATGGTTACCAGATATTCCATGCCTGTGTTGTCCAGTAACGTAATGTTATCACCGGCCTTTAGTCTTAACACTGTATGTATTTGGTGTGCAGCCGAATCATTTATTGAAACGCGATCGTTCTTTATATGTTTTGGATCCACAAAAAATCTATTCATCACTCTTCTTTATGACCTACTGCTACGGCCCAATCACCTTCTGTAAGGTAATGGTCCAATACAAAATTATGTGTGCGTAAAGATACGATTACTTCTTCTAACTTATCCTTCATTATCCCGGACAATATGACCACGCCGTTCCCAGCCATTTTACTCATTATTGAATGGCCTATTTCCATTATCACTTTACTGTACAAATTAGCGACTATTAAATCATATTGAGATAAATTGTTGCTCTCGGTTGTTCCTTGGATAATTTCTACTTTATCCATTAGTTTGTTTGTTTCGACATTCAACAAGGCAGCCGTGACTGCTAATGGGTCTGTGTCTATTCCTAAAACACTGTTTGCTCCTAATGTCGCAGCTACCATTGCTAATATTCCAGATCCAGTTCCTATGTCGAGCACTCTGTCGCGGATTCCTGCATTAAAGAGCTTCTCGATCTCCAAAATACACATTTTTGTAGTAGGATGATGGCCAGTGCCGAACGCCATGCCTGGATCTAATTCAATGAATATTTCATCTTTTCCTGCAGTATGTTGAATCCAAGATGGGCAGATGATTATCCTTCCGATTTTCAACATGGGAAAGTGATTTTTCCAGTAGTTCATCCAGTCGTTATTTTGAATAATTTGTTCTTTTAACGGGGATAAATGGGCAATTTTGGATATTAAAGCTACGGCTATTTGTATTTCTTGTTTTCTGGACTCTGTGAGATCGTCTATAGGCATGTAGGTGCGAAGAATAACATTTGGATTGTCTGGCATCATTTCCCCTTCATCGGGGTTGTAATCAACTTCGATCTCTTCGGCGACGCCGCCATGCCCATATCTGTGGAATATTAACGATAAGGGCTCAACATATTCAGAAGGTGTTATTAAACTTAATTCAAGCCACTTCATAATAAAATAACATTTCTTGGATCCATTTAGAGGATATATATTTTCATATTTTATTGAATTCCATTAAAGTGATTTTGCTGTTATATGGAATAGCAATATATATTTACTAAGGTTTTCACATGGTTTTGGATAGTTCATCGAATAGTTTTTTCTGGTCAGAACTAAGTTTCTTGGGAGTAACGACGTGAACAATGACAAGTTGATCTCCTTTTCTTGACCTAGACATGTGAGGTATGCCTATACCTTTTATCCGAAATTCAGTTCCTGATTGGGTTCCAGACGGTATTTTTAAGGTAGTGGTTCCAGTTAAAGATGGTAATTCTAATTCATCTCCTAGAGCAGCTTGTGCGAAATTGATCGGTATATTCAATAATACGTCATTTTCCCGTCTGGTGAATATTTCGTGTTCTTTTATATTTAGTTCCACGTACAGGTTGCCTGGCGGTCCGCCGTTCTGACCAGCATTGCCCTGTCGCGTTAGTCTTATTTGCATACTATCTTCTATGCCGGCAGGTATATCTATCTTTATTCTTCGCCTTTTTCTTTCTCTGGACGATCCTTTGCAGTGAGTGCAGGGATCCGTGATTATTTTTCCTTGTCCGTTACATTTGGTACATGGTCCAGATTGACTAAATTGTCCGAATATACTTCTTTGTATTCTTCTTACTTGACCTAGTCCATTACAGTCTGAACAATCCATAGGAGTAGTACCGGGCCTAGCGCCTGAACCCTGGCATTCTCCGCATGGTTCTACTCTATCAACTTCAATTTCCTTTTCCACTCCAAATGCAGACTCTTCAAAGGATATCGTAGTAATAGTTTGTATGTCACGACCAACTGTAGGGGCGTTAGTGGTTGTGCCTCCGAACCCGCCGAAAAAGGCATCGAAAATATCTCCGAACCCACCAAAATTCTCTGATCCCCCGAACCCTCCTTGGTTCCATCCGCCAGAGCCTATTCCGACATCACCAAATCTATCATACTGGGCCCTTTTCTGCGGATCCCCCAGAACTTGATAAGCAGCGTTTATTTCTTTGAATTTGTCTTGGGCAGATGCATCTTTATTTCTGTCAGGATGATATTCAAGTGCCAATTTGCGGAACTTGGTCTTTATTTCTTCTTGGGTTGCCTGACGATTTACCCCAAGTGTCTTGTAAAAATCTTTCTGGTTAGCCATATGTAATTATTCCATGTTCTGTATAACCTACTATTATATTCTACTAAAACATTAATATACAACCGTGCTTAAATTATTGCATTTGTATATGCCAGCGGTCTATTATTTTGGTACTATTGGGTAACTTTGAGGGTAACGAGAAAAATAAAAAACAGTTGATCTAGAAAGGATATGAACATGTTCGGGCCGTTAAAAGATATAGTCGTTCTTGATTTGACACATGTTCTCGCGGGTCCATTTGCCGCTATGGTTCTGGCAGACTTGGGTGCCACAGTAATAAAAATTGAACAACCTGGCGTTGGAGACAGATCTCGTGCTAGTGGACCTTTCATAGAAGGGGAAAGCACATATTTTATGAGCATAAACCGAGGAAAAAAAGGAATGAGTCTTGACCTAAAAAAGGAAAAAGGAAAAAACACTTTCCTTAAACTTGTGGAGAAAGCAGATGTCATAGTAGAGAACATGTCTCCGGGTGCGATGAAAAGATTGGGACTCGGATACGATATTTTAAGTGCGTATAATCCCGGTATTATATATGCCTCTATATCGGGTTTTGGACAGACTGGACCTTACTCCGACAAGGGAGCCTTAGACGTTATTATACAAGGTATGGGAGGGGTGATGAGTATAACTGGTGAACCAGATGGTCCTCCAATCAGACCAGGTGTTTCTCAAGGAGATATAACACCAGCACTATTCTCAGTGATAGGAATACTTAGTGCCTTGCAAGAACGTTCTACCAGCGGTAAGGGACAATTTGTGGACATAAGTATGTTAGATTGCCAAGTGTCTATACTTGAGAATGCATTTATTCGTTATTTTGCTACTGGAGTGGCTCCTAAACCTTTAGGAACGAGGCATCCGGTTACGGCACCATTTCAAGCTTTTCCTACAAAAGATGGTTATATTACTGTGGCTTTGGCAGATGGCCGTAACGAGAAATGGCCTCTATTTTGTTCTGCTATAGATAGGATAGATTTGATACATGACCAAAGATTGGATGACGGATGGTTGCGTAGTCAAAATTGGCATTTGGCGGAACCTATAATTAACGAGGCTCTTAGTAAGAAAACATCTAATGAATGGCTATTGGCATTCGAAGAACTTGGTATTCCTTGCGGCCCTGTTTATTCGATTGATCAGGTGGTCGAAGATCCTCAAGTAAAGCATAGACAAATGATCCGAAAAGTACCTCATCCTAGAATTGGGTACGTAGACGCCATAGACACTCCAGTAAAGTTATCTAGAACTCCAGGTGGTATTCAGTCTCACTCCCCTGCTCTTGGAGAACACACAGAGCATTTATTGAAAACGATGCTTAGTTTAACAGACCAGGATATAGAAGAATTGAAGGCTGATGAATCGATTTAAATTGTATTCATCTAGGTATTCGATTAAGCGAATAATTCCACTGCCTCTTTAAAATTGTGAGGTGCGTTTAAGTCCAGAGTTACTATTACACTGTCAAATGGTACTAGATTGATCGTATGGGAGTATTTGTGAGTTATTTCCCTTAGCCCCTCGTGAGCTTCGTTTATGTTATTGAGATCCGGGCGTAGTTTACTGTTAAAAATGATAGGGTGCCCACCTTTGTTCTTATAGGTTGGGTATGTTATTAATTTATCTGTAGATTTGTGAGATTTTAAAATAGTAGACAGTATTTCTGATGTTCTCGGTTGGTCTACTGAGAGAATTAATATGGTTTCGGTGGCAGGATCTATTACATTCAAACCAGTTTTTATGGAAGTTGTTTTCCCTTCCATATAATTTTCATTAACTACAAGTTTAAGTCCGGATGTGCCTTTTACGGGATTACCAACTTCTTCATGCTTATGACCGACAACCAGACAGATTTCGTCAACACCTGCGTCCATCAAAGTAGTTACTTGGTACTCTAACAGAGTAGAACCCTTCCAGGGCAGTAGGGCCTTCATAGTGCCCATTCGTTTAGATTCTCCTGCAGCGAGGAGAATTGCAGATATACCAGCCATAATCTTGTGTTTTAGACCGCTACCCCAACCTTGGTAGCTATTTTTTTCAGATATCTAGATTCCATTGCTAGCGTTTTGCCCGAACGACCTTCCCTGAAAGCTACTATTTCACCCATAATACTTACGGCAATTTCTTCAGGTGTCTTGGCTCCTATGTCCAAGCCTACAGGCGCATGAACGGCAGCAAGTCTTTCTAATGGTATGTCATTCTTAAGCAACTCTTCGTATATGAGAATTGTCTTTCTTTTACTTCCGACCAATCCCACGTAACCTGCTGGACTCCTCACAGCTGCTTCCAGAGCTCTATCATCTTCACGATGGCCACGGGTCGCTACCACAATAGATGTGTTTGGGCGAATATCCATTTGTTTAATACCTTCGGCGTAGTCAGCTACTACTACGCTTTCGGCAGAAGGAAACCGTTCTTTATTAGCGAATTCCGGTCTGTCGTCTATAACATGAAGTCTAAGACCTAGCATGTTTACCAACGGAGCTAAAGCGTTACTTATATGTCCTCCACCTGCTATTACCACTGAGGCGGGAGTTGTGAAGCCTTCCAAAAATACCTGTGATCCGTCCTTAGTGACTAAAGTAGTTACTCTTCCATAGTCAACTAATGCAGATAGGGATTCAACGGCTTCATTATCTCTTAGTTCGTCTCCCAAGCTACCACTGAAGGAACCATCTTTAGCGAGTAACAGTTTGTCCCCGGTAGCACCCTTACCCAGAGCGGGTTTTAACAGCGTAGCTACGCCTACACTAGACTCACCGTCATATGCTCCAACTATGTTTGTAGTAAGATTTGCCATGCTTTTGGGGTCGAAGACCGGATCTATTAAGAAATACATAGTTCCACCACATACTAGACCTTCTCTTGCTGCGATTTCTTCATTAAGCATGTAGTCAGTTAATTTTGCATCTCCTCCTTCTTTTAGTAACATTTGAGATGCATACCATATATCTCCCTCTACACAACCACCACCCAATGTGCCTACCCCCGAGCCGTCTTCTCTAACTAAAAGTTTAGCACCAGGTTTTTGAGGCGTGGATCCTTTTGTGCCTACCACAGTGGCAATGACAAAAGGTCTATTTTTTTCTACTAAGTTAAGCGCTTCTTTAAAAACATCTTCCATTTTCCACCTCTTTACTGAAAGGTTGAGCAAAATGCTCGCAAGTTATTTAGTATTGAATTATAACACATGCAGATATGATTAGTTGTATCAGATGCTGAGTTGAATGCTACGTTGCCAATAATCGTATTATATTGCTGTACTTTTTGGGGTCTTTTGAGTTGTACGCAGACATCTGGTACAAATCGCTAGTTTCTTATAAATGCCACCTATATCCAATTTGGCTTTTTGGATATTCGGTAGGAACCTAGTTTTGGTTCTTCTCTTGGAGTGGCTAACATTGTTACCAGAATGTCCTACTTTGCCACATATTGTGCACTTAGCCATTATGTTTCCTCTTTGTGTATCAAGCCCACTTTGTCTATAATATTTAGGTAGTTTTTGACTACACGGAATGTATTTATTACGATCTAGGCACCTAGACTATCAGAAGAGGTCATTTTTATCAATGCCCAGATTCATAATTCATGATAAGGAATGTTAATAAATGGCAAAAAGTATAAGTTCAACAAAATTTTATTCTATGCTAGTACAGGCAACAAGCCTATTGGAATCAAAAGTGGATGAAATAAATGCACTTAACGTATTCCCAGTACCAGATGGAGATAC
>CEVQ01030434.1_pt1 | contig 22136 bp, 19 predicted proteins | sample 356551 | NCBI WGS metagenome assembly CEVQ01 (sample SAMEA2623756, study PRJEB7988) | marine metagenome | biome: marine biome (ENVO:00000447); feature: mesopelagic zone (ENVO:00000213); material: "saline water (ENVO:00002010), including plankton (ENVO:xxxxxxxx)" | depth 250 m | reverse complement strand
GGTTCAAATCCTGGCGGGCCCACCACTTATCTTCCAATCTTTGATTTTCATTGTGAGTAAATAGCGATTTTTACACCCTGTAAGGGTGTAGCGTGCCAGATAACGAAGACTTCACCGATTCATTCTGGTTATTGCTTCTATATCGAATAGTGAAACGGCATTTCTCAACGACTCATCCTTAGAAAACCATCGCGCCTCTTCTATCTCATCGTCCTTAGGTACGATTTCTTCTGCAGGTATATCCGCCTTGCATTGGTAAGTAAATGATAACCAGTTAATCCCATCTTGCTGGAAAATGGCCTGTTGTATTACAGCCCCATCATCTCCCTCAGACATATCTCCAGACTCACCTTTGGGATCAGGGATGCTGATGTTAATCCCCAATTCTTCAAGCGCCTCTCTCTCAGCTCCCTTGCGCGGATGCTCAGCGTAATCGACGAAACCACCCGGAAGAGTCCAGCATCCAGTGAAGAAACCACGTGTGACTTTGGCCATCAGAATCTCATCATTTGAGTTGGTGATTACTACTTTACTCACGACTCTGTGAAGGGTGCGATATACAGATTCCCGGGCCACAGGATCGACGGCGCTATCTGAGATGACAGCATCCTTCCAGGCCCAGTGTTCTGGCCAAGGAATATCAGGTGTGGCCACAGTTACGACATGGTCATCCTGCCCGAGTCTGAAACGATTGATTCGCCTTTCCTTCCATGTCAGCCCCATTGCGGTGGCTTCTGAAGGAGTTGGAAGTCTAATCATGAATCCTTGATCTTCCCAGTCAGTCCTGCCCTTCTTTGGGATTGCAGGACCATTCCCTTCGATGTCAACTAAGAGCAATTTGCCATCATGCTCTAGGTGAATATGCTCGCAATTCCTATCTACTGACATGAAATCACTAAAACAAATTCCTAGTAACCTAGAATTGAGCTCAATTGCTCCTTGTAGAATGCCGCAGAGCCTTGCAAACTCTCTAACTCAGAGTCCTCTAGGTCTAACTCCATGATTCTCTCAACTCCATTTCTGCCTAGGACCACAGGTACTCCGATGTAGATATCATCTAGGCCATATTGGCCTGTTAGATAGGCGCTGCATGGAAGGCTACGCTTCCTGTCATTCAGTATCGACTCGGCCATTATCGCCGCAGCTGATCCGGGAGCATAGAATGCACTACCCTTCTCTAACAACTTGACAATCTCTCCACCCCCACTCGCGGTACGCTTGGATATGGCGTCAATGGTCTCATCGTCCATTAATTGGGTGATGGGTATTCCAGAGACTGTCGTGTAACGGGGTAGAGGGACCATAGTATCGCCATGACCTCCAAGGACCATCGCTTGCACATCCTCATTCGAGACCCCAAGCTCCTGTGCAATGAAGTGAGTCATTCTTGCCGAATCTAGTATGCCGGCTTGTCCGACCACTTTCTCAGGAGGGAAGCCAGTTACCTTCTGCATATGGTAGGTCATCAGATCCAGAGGATTTGTGACCATCACGATTACAGAGTCAGGAGCATGTTCCTTGATACCTTGTCCAACTTGGGAGATGATATCGGCGTTCTTTCCTACCAGATCCTCACGAGTCATTCCGGGCATGCGTGGGAACCCGGAAGTGACAACAACAACATCTGCGCCAGCGATATCTCCGTAGTCCTTAGTGCCGGTAATCTTCCCATCATAGTTGAGAATCTGGCCACCTTGACTCATATCGAGTGCCTTGCCCTTGGCAAATCCCTCGTATATGTCCAGCAGAACTACTTCCCCTATGTTTTTCTGTGCTAGAACGAAAGCACATGTTGCGCCTACATTCCCCGCTCCAATCACAGCAACCTTACCTGCTCCTCTCGACATGTTATCCTCGCTTGTTCGCCGGAGGCTTCAGACTTAGCATTAGTGTTCGACGCTCATGCCGGCACAATAGAGACTGAATTGTAGGGCGACGGCTTCAAGAAGTGCCTCAAGGTGGAACGGCTCGTTGAGAATGAGCCTACGGCTCAATCCGGAGGCATTTGCATGAAACTCGGAGTCATTACTGAGCCTGAAGGGGAAAACAGAGTCGCTATCGTTCCTAATTCAATACCAAAGTTGAGTAAGGCTGGATTCGAGATTCTAGTAGAGTCGGGTGCAGGCAACCTATCGAGTTATTCCGATGTAGACTTTGAGTCAAAAGGGGCTAGTGTGACTTCTAGAGATGAGGCGCTTTCAGCAGATCTCTTAGTTACCATTCACATGCCTGATTCTTCCGAGTTAAAGCAGGGACAGGTAGTTGCTTGCGTAGCTGACCCTTTTCGCCACCCAGAGAGAGTCAAGCAGTGTATGGAATCCTCGATTACGTTGCTTAGCATGGACATGATTCCTCGCAGACTCTCAAGAGCTCAGTCGATGGATGTCAACTCTAGTCAAGACAATCTTGCTGGATACAAGGCCGTTTTGATGGGTGCAGCCCATCTGGGCAAAGCGATACCGATGATGACTACGAGTGCGGGAACCGTCAAGCCCGCCAAGTTCGTAATCATGGGCAGCGGAGTGGCCGGATTGCAAGCCATCGCCACCGCCAAACGCTTGGGTGCAATAGTATTCGCATCTGATGTAAGAAAGTCTGCCGCAGAGCAGATTGAGTCTGTCGGCGGGCGATTCATTGAGGTAGAAGGAATGGATGACTTTGAGGATGAATCAGGCTACGCCAAGCCACTAACTCCTGAATTCATCCAGAAGGTCAACGACACAGTATGCGAAGTTGCCAAGGATGCAGACGTCATCGTAACTACGGCTAGGATTTTCGGCAGACCGGCTCCTATCACAGTTCCCGCAGATGCAGTAGCATCATTCAAGCCAGGGGCTGTTATTGTGGACATGAACGCTGATGTCGGCGGCAACTGCGAGTTAACCGAGCCAGGGCAGACTATCGTTCAAAATGGCATCACCATCGTTGGGATAGAGAATCTACCAGGTACCATCGCCTCGACTGCAAGCATGCTATACTCGAACAACCTGACTAACTTCGTTACCTCACTGATGGTAGAAGGCGAACTGACCATTTCCATGGAAGACGATGTTCTAGTTGGCGCGGAGGAAGAATCGGACTTTCATGTCCCCGGTATGGGCGGCGTACTAATCTGTTCTAATGGTGAGATTCATCCTAAACAGTCTAGATTGTCGGAGGTAGTCGGATGAGTCTAACCGTAGCAGCACTAATTGGCAGCATTACTGTGTTTATCCTAGCTATTTTCCTAGGATTTGAATTGATTAGCAAGGTTCCTCCCACACTCCACACGCCACTGATGTCGGGTGCAAATGCGATTTCTGGAATCACCATAGTCGGCGCACTCATTCTTTCAAACACTGCTTTCAACGACGGCAATCCAGGCACGGCTGCTTGGCTTGCTTTTGCTGCCTTGGTGATGGCCACAATCAACGTAGTTGGTGGCTTCATGGTCACAAACAGGATGCTTGAGATGATTGCTGGTAAGAAGAGAAAGGGAGGTGATTGATTGGTAGATGAAGCAGTGTGGGATATTGGCTACCTGATGGCTGCAGCACTGTTCATCATCGGAATCAAGAGACTCTCCAGTCCTAGGACGGCTCCTCAGGGCAACAGGCTCGGTGCGATGGGCATGTTCCTCGCAGTCCTAGTAACGCTAGCTAGGATGCAATCAGATGGCATCATCGGTTGGGAGTTGATTGTAGGAGGTCTGGCCATCGGTGCCATCATTGGCGCTCTAATGGCTACCAGAGTAGAGATGACAGGGATGCCCGAATTAGTAGCCTTGTTCAATGGATTCGGTGGTGGCGCATCCGCATTGGTAGCCCTTTCTGAGGTTCTGGGCAGGTTACAGCAAGGAAATATTCCTGATCCTGGAGTCGAGTTGTACGCAGTTTGGGTTGCTATCGGACTTTCTGCAATCGTCGGATGTATCACCCTGACTGGCTCCATTATGGCTATGATGAAACTCAAGGGTGGTTTCTATGTCCCATTAACCAAGAAGGATGATCGTGGCCGCCACAAGTGGATCAGTTTTCCAACATGGGGCCCTCCTTGGCTGAATACTGTCAAGATTCTTCTGCTCACAGCCTCCCTAGCATTAATCTGGATGACCATTGATGATCCAACCAACAGGGACTACATTTGGATGATTGTGGGCTTCTCAAGTCTGCTTGGAATTCTATTCGTCATCCCAATCGGTGGAGCAGACATGCCAGTGGTAGTCAGCCTACTGAACTCTTTATCTGGAATTGCTGCAGCATTCACGGGATTTGTAATCGGAAACAACGTTCTGATTATTGCAGGTTCTATGGTTGGCGCAGCAGGGCTGATTCTGACTTTCATCATGTGCAAGGCAATGAATAGAACACTGCCAGATGTACTGTTCAAGGCATTCGGTGGTTCCGGAGAGAAGGATAAGTTAACTCGCACCAAGGTCGGGAGCGATCCCGAAGAAGTCGCAATGGTTCTCGACGGTGCCCAGAAGGTGATTGTTATCCCGGGCTATGGAATGGCAGTGAGCCAAAGCCAGCACGCAGTCAAGGAGTTCGCCGACCTGATGGAAGCAGAGGGCTGTGAGGTATTGTACGCTATTCACCCAGTAGCTGGAAGAATGCCCGGTCACATGAACGTCCTGCTTGCCGAAGCCAGCGTTCCTTATGAGAAACTAATCGAGATGGACGAGATTAATCCAGAATTCCCTGAGTGCGATGTAGCACTGGTAATCGGTGCTAACGACACGACCAATCCGGCAGCTAGGACAGGAGAAGGACCTCTAGCAGGGATGCCCATTCTTGATGTTGACAAGGCGAGGGTGGTCGTAATCATCAAGAGAAGCCTATCTGTAGGATACGCTGGAGTCGACAATGATTTGTTCTACATGGACAAGACAATGATGCTGTTCGGTGACGGTAAGAAGATGATGAACGAACTAAATTCATCCATGAAGGAGTTGTGATGTCAGCGCATCCCTATGGGATGCGTCCGAGCAACGGTTATGAGACTCCGACCGACGAGGTGGTACCGGTGACAATGCGAGCAGCGGTGACTAAAGCCTCAGTTTGCTTGGTAATTCTGACTCTTCTTGCGCTGCCTGCACTCGGAATGAGTGGCGGCCCTGCAGCACTAAATGGCAACGATGAGGCTACTGTGAAGTATGGATGTTCTTGCCACAACAATGGAGCTACTTCCGAAAGAGTCGTTGTGATGATTACTGGCGTTCCAGTGATGTATGACGCCGACGTTTCTTACCCGCTCACAATCAAAGTAGCTGATTCCCTCACACTAGCCGGAGAAGATGGCAACACCAAGGCGGGTTTCCTCTTGTCCTCTGAAGGAGTAGGCACCTTTTCTTGGTCAAATGATCAAGAGCTTAGGCAAGCTGAGGATGCACCCGATGATGTCTCTCATTCCGAACCTGATGCCGATGGAATTTGGGATCTTACATGGACCTCTCCTGCAGAAGACGTAGGCCAAGTCAACTTCTGGCTTGTTGGAAACTCAGTAGATGGGGGAGGCATACCTGATGAGATGGATTATTGGAACATCCTTTCATTCTCAATCAGCCCACCGGGAACTATAGCGTCTGGAGACGATGCAGCCACCCTGGAGACTAGGACAATATCTGTAGGTGATTATGATACTCTATTCCTTATTGAAGAATCAGAAGCCCAGAAGGAAGCTGAGAGGCAAGCAGCCCTAGCCCTTAGCATCTATCAACAGGGTAACGCCCTGTATTGGACCAGTTTGGTCGCTCTGCTAGTAGGGGCAGTCTTCCAAAAGGAAATACTCGAGAGGAGATATGGTGACGGCCCAGAGTATCTTGCCATGGAACTTGCTTACCCACAGGCAATGCGCAGAGGTTTGCTAAGCATAGCCTCGTTCGTGGTCGGTGTACGATGGCTATCTTCTGATACTGCAATCTCTTTTCCTCCTGCGAGTATCGTACATGAGGGAACTCGCATTACCGATCTCACTGGATTCTTGACAGGCTGCGCCTTCTTCCTCAGTGCATGGGCTGCTTATGGAGTATACAGGACTATTCTGGCATCTAGAGTAGAGCGCGAGGTCAAGGACATCCTTTGAGAAGCATGGAACACCCAAGCGCCCAAAGGACCGATTTTTCCAACCATTTCTCCGAGTTGTACTCAATTTTCAGACAGACTATCTTGTTGATTCTGGTAATTTCTCTGCTCTGGAGTTATTCCATCGATTCAATGATGAAATCATGGCTGGACACACTACCACTGGGGAATCACTCACTAGACCTTTCGATCTACTCTCCATTTGATTGGCTTGAGATGAAATGGGCGATATCCATTCTGCTTTCTATCCTCACCGTTATGCCACTACTTTCGATTCGTTTGCAGCGATTCGCTTCCCCCGGCCTGCTACCAAGAGAACGTTCTTGGTTCACTTTGGTCTTGATTTTCAGCACTTTCGTTTTACCTATGATTACTATATTGCTCTGGTGGATTGGATTCCCAGCTCTTGTTGAGGCAGCATTAGCAGCGGATGACTTGGAAGGAGTCGGTAGCAGATACGATGCTGCATCTATCTTCGGTCTTGCTATTGGAGTATCTTGGGTTATCGTATGCATCATTCTCTCTACTGTGACCTTATCCTTAGCTCGCCTTCTAGGTATGGTGGACGATGGACATACTAGGCTTCGTAATAGGGTGCTAACTATCTTCGGAGGAGCACTTATCCTGACTCTCCCATCAGAATTTGAGGGACTTAGGATAATCATAGCGTTCTGTTCTATGGCGATTGCAGATCGAATCTCTTCCAGCCTACCTGCTGCGGCCCTTGGAAGGCGTTATTTCGAAGTAAAGAATCTCCAATCTGGCGTAAATCCAATCAGGCTAGGTATTGTTGACTGCGGTTGCGAGGGCGCTTGTCCGAGGGTCCCTATTGATGGTGTGCCCCTTGGAGTGGCTTTCCCTTCATGTGAAGCCCTATGTCTGAATCCACACGAACAGGAAGCTCTTGCGGATTTGGTATCTCAACACTCTATAACCAATTTATTAGTCACTGGTTGTGACTCAGGACCTATTCCATCTGAACTCAAACGCAGCCTACAATCGGTTGGTTGTACGATAGAAGGACTGGGGTGGTTGGATGAACCCCATGCAGAATCAGATGGATGGAAAAGGTCATCTCTGGCCCATTCGACACAAATCAGAATCGGGACTACATTGGATTGAAAGGTGAAAATCTGGGACGTCGGCCTATGAATGCAGCACGGGTTGCTCTGGCAGTGACCATTCTGCTATTGGGCATTTGGGCTAACACCAATCCAGATGTGCTTGATGATTGGCTGAGTGAGTCTTCAAACGTAACAGTGGAAGATAGCGAACTAGTCGGGTTGCAAGATAGTGAGGAATGGCTAGTACTGAGAGTCGAATTTCCAGACCGGCCGTTTGCTCAGGAGAAAGCTGATTCAATGTTCGATGCAGACGGTCCGGCTAGCAAGTATATCGACCAGATGAGTGGCTCTCAATCGGTTTTGTATGCCACAGTTTCAGACAGAGTATGGTCATCTCCCAGTCCGGAGAGTCATTGGGGCTATGATTCAGATGATGAGAGAGACATTTCAGTCGATGGTCTGATTGAGGCATCATGCCTCGATTTGTTGTCTGGAATGGATCTTTCTAGGTGGGATTTCGACAATGACGGAGTAGTGGATAGGCTACTAATTGTCCATTCCGGAAGAGCTCAGGAATCAGGAGGAGGTTCTGATGCCCTGTGGAGCCACATGTCGTGGCTAAGCGAGCCTTTGGAAATTGGTGATTGGTCAATCAATCACTACACTATAGCATCCCTCGACTCAGGCATTGGGACTGTGATTCATGAGATGCTGCATCAGATGGGTGCTTACGACTTGTATGATGTCCACAGTGACATACCGTCCTCAAATTGGAATGGCTTGGGAGATTGGGATATCATGGCCAGTGGAAACTGGAATGGAGGCGGAGACACTCCTGCCATGCCAGGGGCGGCTTCTCTCAATCGGATAGGTGCTGACAGATACATCGAGATTGAAGCATCAACAGACTCGTCCCATGTGCTTGAGCCCATATCGTTCGGTGGCTACGGATTAGCAATCCCAATTGCACCCGGAGAGCACATTTGGATTACTTACAGGGGCGAATCAGGGTTCGATACCGAACTCCCGGGCCACGGAGTTCTAGTAGAGCATTCTGACGAGAACAATGGGAACCCAATCGAGAATCTGGTAAACACAGATCCTGACAATGCTTGGGTCATGATAATTGAGGCCGATGGAGATGCTGCCCTTCAGAGGGGCAGAGATTCAGGCAGTCCCGGCGATGCATTCGATGTTGGCGATTCATTCGGCGCATCGGGCATGAAGATTAGAGATAATCGAGGACGGCTTGTACCTTGGACTGTATCAGTCGATACCATGTCTGATGACTCAGTGACCGTTTCATTCCATGCTGGGCCAGTTTCCAATACCGATGTTCTGACTCCTAGATCTCCCCTACAGTTGCTGCCTTCAGAATCCGCGTTAGCTGAGGTGATTGCTTCTGAGCCCTGTAATCTTGAGTTTTCACTCTCAACTTCTCAGTCGGACGATTCTACAGCGAATTTTGTCGATATTACAGCAGGTACCACTATTGTGAATATTCTGGACCACGACGATATAACATCTGATTCATTTACCCTTGTGGGGTACATCGGCTGCGAGGGAGAGAGTAAGACTGACATTTCTCTTGACATAGACATAGTCGGACATAGGATTTCATCTGATGAACTGTACTCCGTAGTGTCTTGGGAGTCTCCATCCACAGCCACCGTCATGCCTGAATACGAGGGAGATGGAGAGATGACATATTCAATCGCACTGGAGGGTGCTGTTTCGAGAGTAGCCACAGCCCAGTCTCCTGCCACTCTGAGTCCAGGAGATTATCTTACGATTGATGTTGACCCGATGGGTTTACTTGAGCCAGGAATGCTGGCTAGGGGAACAATTGTACTGTCCGATATCCATGGAACTGAGCATCGAATTCCCCTTTTGTTAGAAGCTGAATCTCCATTCACCGGCGACAACTGGTTAGCATGGTTAGCAGAACCGGCAAACGGATTGCTAGTAATATCGATTCTAGTTTCAATCTCAATCCTTACAGGCGGGCGAAAAGAATAGTCACCTTCTACTTGGATTGCTCCACCTAGAGTCGGCAGGAGGTCTCGAAATCGACAGATACTGCCATGATTCGCCAAAAAGCAGAGGGTGTAACCATGTCTTTCCAACTCCTGCTGCGAGTCTGGAAGCTAGACAAGCTCCTTCCCAATCTCTAGGTGCTTCCGCTGGGTGTACTACAAGCCAAGGTGCATGTTCTTCACCCAGAGGCTTGTCATAACATCTCCATCTAGTCCCATACTTGAAACCGGGCCTAGGGTGCAAACCTCTAGTCAGTAGGTCATAGAGAATACTTGAGCCGATTGTATTATCCTCTTTGTCTGCATACAGCATCTGGGCGCAGATTGAATCGATTATTCGTCCGTTTGGATGAGGAATACCAATTCTCTCATCAGGCCAATCTTCACCATTGAGGACCAATACACCACCATTAGCGAGTGGTTTGAATTCTCGACCCCGAATTTGTTCGAACGCATCATCTTGCAAACCAGTAATCTCTCCGGATGGCGTAACTGTAGACACTCTGTATGAAACCACAGAACTCTCGTCGTCGACTATTATTACCTCTGCAATTCTATCTCTCAAAGAAACTTCATCACACCAGTTGTAGAGGTCTTCCACATCCAATTCACTACTCGCGTGGAACCATCTGACTTCTGCTATTGGACCTTCATCCCTTGGGTGCTTATCTGAAGGCCACCTTGCAGCCCACGTAGTAGTCGAATAATCGGCACCTAAGTGCTTTAGGTTAGCATCCAAGACCACTTTGTTCCCAGGGACCCTTAGAGCCTCTATTGCCACTGCCTCATCCAATAGATTCAGATCATCCGAGACAGCGTCAGCGATCCATTCCGAGTAAGGCAATTCCAAATGCCTATGTTCATGGCAGAAGATTACTTCAGCACTAGTCAGAAGCAGACCAGAATCACTCAATGGTCTACCTATGGCTGATTTGGCCCACAGTCTGTCAGATGCCTGACCAGAATAAATCCAGCCTTCGGCGTGCTTCTCCACGTCTGCGCCATAAGGTTCTCGACTTGAGTTCGACGGTGGCAAACATCATTCGCATTACTCACCACGCAGTGCCATGGAAGGCGACAATGAAAGGGAATCAGTACTGTCCAGGCTGGGTGAGATGCTCGATTCTATGGGTGAGTCAAAAATCACCTTGATTGGAGATGTCATGCTTGACAGGTTCCATCACGGCTATGCCAACAACCTCGATTCTACCGCACCTGTCCCAGTCCTAAAGATAATGAGAACTGAAGAGACTCCAGGAGCCGCAGCACATATCGCAATGGGATTGAGATCCTTAGGTATGCAAGTAAGCCTCCACTGTTGTGTCGGAGATGACAGGGAGGGGGAGACAATAGTCTCCAAACTCAATGAACACGGTATCTCAACTAATAGCATCTATTCAGTTGCTAATCGAAATACTTTGACCAAAATTAGATTCTATGGTAGCAGGGAAAGCCTTCTTGATGAAAGTCAGATACTGTTGCAAGCTGACCGCGGTCCAAGAGATCTGCTTTCTGATGATGTCAGGGAATCAATTGCTAATGGGGCCATAGCTGAGATCTCAGATAGCAGTGCAGTTGTTTTGTCTGATTATGATAAGGGAGTACTGGACATTCATACATCACTGAAGTTGATTTCGTCTGCTAAGAAGGCGGGACTACCAGTAATCGCTGATCCGAAATTGACAGGATTAGATAGGAGTGAAGGTGCTGATGTGGTTCTATTTGAGAATAGGGGACTCAATCTGCTTTCTCGTAGGCAAGGCACTACCGATCAAGCTAGAGCTGCAGCGACACTGATTTCTCAATACAATTGGGGTGCTTTGGTCGTCCTTCGTGGTACAGAAGGAGTCTCTCTATACAGAGGCGGCGAGGATCCTTTCCACATCCCTTGCCTTTCTCCTTCTGCAGTCCAGCAAATCGGCTTGCACGATGCTGCTGCTACAGCTTTAGCTGCAGCCCTAGGGAATGGAATGTCGATAATTGAAGCCACCACTCTTGCCGCTGCTGCTTGCGATTGCATACTTGCTGCAGAGGCAAGTAGAGAATTCGTTGATAGAGAGACACTTAGACTATGGATAGACGAATTATATTGGCAATTGAGAATATCTGACAGATGAAAATCAACGATGCATCGGTTTCATTACTAGCCGGGATTGCCACAGCACCATGAGATTGAGACAGATATTGGTAACGATGGTGTTGGTTGCTCCATTGCTGGCCATCTCACCCTCCGCAATTGCTGAGACGGAAGATCCGGCAATCATTGGATTCGACTTCGAAAATGGTTTATCTGCCAATGAATCAATTTCACTATCCGGCTCAATAGAATTCGACTCAATTCCCGATTCTGTTGAGTGGTCGATAGTATCTGATATTCTGTCACTTACGGGGGAACTCACAGACACTATTCAGGAGTTGGATTCGCAGAACGATAGAATACTCTGGTCATGGCACACAGACTTGGATTTAGCCGAAATACCAGTTTGTACTTGCTACTTCACAATTACAGTCACATTCCAAGAATCTAGTTGGAGCGACACCAGAGTGATTTTCATCGGAGACACAATGCGTTCGGGTTTGCAAATTTATTCTCCAGGGTATGCTGACTGGGCTCATGAAACTCTCATTGTCACCGGTTGGAGTTATCACCCGACAGTGTGGGCCGATTCCGAGACCAGATTTTTCACATATCCTGCTATTAGTTCAGTACAAGCATGCTCTGAGGAAGGAGACTCGGACACGACCCAATTACTGTCTGTAATCAGCCCTTCTGGGGTTTTCTCCACTACTCTCAACATTTCTTTATTGGAGGATGGCTGGTACTCTCTTTATGTCGAAAACTATGATCCTTCTGAGGTAGCTTTCGCACAGCAGTGTGTGGGCATCAGAGTCAACAATGCTCCTCCTTATGTTTCCATAGTCGGAGATTCCTATTTCGTAGAGTATTCAGGTGAGATATTCTTCGATGCTAGTTCATCAGATGATCCATACTGGGGCAGAGAGGGAATGGAATATATGTGGGTATTACGCAAACCCTCGCATAGTGGCCAGACTCCGCTAAACATCCAGATTGGGAGTGGAACTTATTCACTGCCAGCCGACAGCGGAGGTAACTATACTCTCACACTGAGACTCACGGATTCAGGAGGAGTTTCCTCCACTACAGTTTATGATTTTGTAATTGAGAATCAGATACCCAGTGCTGTAGCATCGGTTTCTGGTACGCCAATGATTGATGGAGATACTATCAGGCTAAGCGTTGGTAATGGATGGGAATTAGATGCCTCCGGTTCAAGTGATTCAGATAACGATTTAGCAAGTCTTAGGTGCGTCTGGAAGATTGACTACGAACCAATGTACGAAGGATGCCAGAGAACACTGACTTGGCCGGAAGAGACAGAACTGGAATCATGTGTGTTGACTTTGGACGTTATTGACGATGATGATGAATTTTCTAGTATCTCCGTACTTCTGATACACCCCGATTCCTCAGAACCCCTGCCTTACTCTGTGATTGTTCTATTGGTCTCTGCACTATTCATGCTGTCAGCTATATTCCTTAGATACCGATCTACGGACGAATCTACAGGAATTCCTACATGGGACTCTGACTCTGATAAGTAGAATCCCTCATAAACAACCCCCTGTGGACCGATGCTGAGGATTGCATGGTGCTAACATTCTCTGAATCAGAGTATTCGAATAGACAATCCACCTTTCTAGGCGAATTGCCAGACAACTCTCTTGTACTAATTCCAACTAATCCTAAATCCGTCAGGTCAAACGATACTCATTACCCATTCAGAGCGAACTCATACATGCTCTATCTTTGTGGTTGGACAGAGTCTGATTCTGTTTGGATGGCAAGTAATTCTGGAGGAGAATGGACAACATCGCTGTTCGTTTTACCTAGGGATACCAAATCAGAAATTTGGGAAGGAAGGAGGGCAGGCCCTGAGGGAGCTGCCAGAGACTGGCCTGTGGACAATGCTCATTCTATTGGTGAGTTAGACAAATTACTTCCTCCTCTGCTTGAGGATTGCAATCAAGTATTTTCTATTACTGGACTAAATTCTAAGATTGATTCGTTGTTGGCCGACTGCGGAAAAGAGATTGAAGATCCAAAACCGAATCTGGATTCTCTTAGGGTAATAAAAACGGATGCCGAGATTGAATTAATGATTAAGTCGGCCAAACTCGCCTCGCAGGCACATATCCAAGCGATGAAGGCCGGTGTACCGGGAGTTGGCGAATGGCATTTGCAATCTGTTATTGAGTCATGCTTCGCTTCAAATCGCTCACAATGGGCGTATCCTTCGATAGTAGGTGGGGGAGAGAACGCCGCGATACTGCACTACAACTCAAACCGTGACCCCGTTGGCGATGGCGATTTGGTCCTCATCGATGCAGGTTGCGAGGTCGATGGTTATGCATCAGATATCACTCGCACGTGGCCTGTTAATGGTAGATTTTCAGATGCTCAAAGGGAAATTTACGAATTAGTACTGAAGTCACAGATTGCTGCAATCGAAGCATGTCAACCCGGAGCTAGATGGGCAGCCTTCCATGAAGCCGCATCCAGAGTAATCGCTCAGGGCCTAATCGAACTCGGAATTCTTGATTGTACTCTAGATGAAGCAATCGGAGACCCCTTGGAGTTTGATGGCCCATATCGCAACTACTTCATGCACGGCACAGGCCACTTCCTAGGACTCGATGTTCATGACGTAGGTGGAGGGAGACAAGGTGATGATGATCCAGGACCTGTACTTCGGCCAGGGATGATTGTGACTGTTGAACCCGGTTTGTACTTTGGTAGTTGGCGAACAGACGTCGAAATCCCTGAGAGGTATGCTGGAATCGGAGTTAGAATCGAAGATGACATACTAATCACCAAGGACGGCCCGGTGGTTCTAACTTCATCATGTCCCAAGGAAATCTCCGAAATGGAGGCAATTATCGGGCAAGAGGGGTGAGAACGTGTCCCAATGCCAGGAAATCTTGCAATCTCAATCTGGAGATTCTCCGCCACGCCTCAGTATCGAAGACGCACTCGTATTGTATCAGGAAGCCAATCTCACTGAGTTAATGCATGTCGCTTCCATCCATCGCAGACTAAGAGTCCCTGGCAATCATGTGACTTACTTAGTTGATAGAAACGTGAATTATACCAATGTATGCACCATCAATTGTCAGTTCTGTTCATTCTACAGGCCGCCCGGGCACCCTGAGACCTACCTACAGACCGTGGACCAAATTAGCGAGAGAATTACACAATTGGAGGAAATCGGAGGTTCGAGAATACTCATGCAAGGAGGAGTACATCCCGACCTTGTTCTTGAGTGGTATACAGATCTGATTCGTGAATTAAGAATAAGGCATCCATCAATAGATCTAGATTGCTTTTCACCAATAGAGATCGAAGGGATATCTGATATCTGCGGATTATCGACCAATCAGGTTCTCGAAGAGCTCCGAGCTGCAGGTATGCATGGTTTGCCGGGAGGAGGTGCAGAGATGTTGGTAGATGAGGTTCGCCTGGATATCTCACCGAAGAAGGGCTCATCTGAGAATTGGTTGCAAGTTATGCGAGAGGCCCAAGAGTTAGGACTAACAACTTCTGCTACCAATGTTATTGGCTTCGGAGAGACTAATTTGCACCGATTAGAGCATATGGGTAAAGTCAGAGAATTACAGGACGAAGCCTTGTCTAGAGGTTCAGTAGGCTTCACGTCTTTCATTTCGTGGCCTGTTATGTTAGAGAACAATACACTAGGACGAAGAGAGAGAGGTACGAATAAGTACACTCTTGGTGCGGGCTCGAACGAGTATCTCAGGCACGTTGCCATATCTCGTTTGTTTTTCGACAACATCGAACACATCCAAGCTTCTTGGCCTACAATGGGAACAAAAATAGCTCAGATGGCATTATTCGCTGGGGCTGATGATATCGGCTCTACCATGATGGAAGAAAACGTCGTATCATCTTCTGGAACTACAAAGACAAGTGCTTCCGAGAGAGAACTTCAGTTAATCGTCTCAAGGGCCGGATTCGTCCCAGTAAAACGGGATTCTGATTACAATCTTCTTGACACGGAAACAATCGATGAAGAGGTCATCTCGCCCCCTCCGATTCAGCCTAATTGATCGGATGACTCGATTCTACCGCTTCGAACTGGCAATTTGACTATTGGATCAAGACCTTCTCGGTCAGGAATTAGAATCGGCATAACCCACTTCATCCTAGTACCGTCGTCCCTTACAGTATCTACAACAATCTCCCAGTGTATCGCAATTAGGGCCGAGTAAATCGAACCGGGCCACATTTGACTCGGCCCAGGCACTGTAAATCTGGTAGTTGTCCCTGTCAAGTCTATCCAATCTCCGGAGTCCATTACTCTGAGTGGTTCCAGCAGAAGTAATCTTGGATGAGATACTGGCAATGGTATCGACTCACCAACACCTGTTCCTAGCTCCTCTCCTGCAGCAATTCTCCTATCGGGCAGAAGAGTTGACATTCCCGGTGCCGATTGTTCACCCTCATTCCTACCCAAGGCTTCGAGCATTTTTGCTCTCTCTGGCACAATCATTCCAACTTGCATCCTAGCCCTATTTGGCATAACATCAACGGGGATGTCTTGGAAAAATATCTCTACACCGTTCCCATCTACCTGCATTGACACTGAAATGTCTTCAAGTGGGGAAGAAATATATCGATTCTGTCTTCTGATATCGCGCAGATTTGCAATGATCCTGAATAGGATAGGTACAATGAACAGAGGGAATGAGAAGAAGAGGAGTTTGGGATAGTCCAGAGGGCCAATTCGGTATGAGCCTGCGAATGATTCTGATAACAAGCCACTTGCAACCAATCCGGGTTCGAGTGTGTGGATAAGAAGTGACAGAATGATAATCACGACCGCTGGACTAATCGCCTTTCTAGCTAATGAGTGAAGAGGATCAGGCTCGATATACCATCCATTTCTAGTTCTCATGATGAAATCAAACGGCTCTCTTGAAACCTCACAAGAAAGAGTCGAAAATTCATCATCTGTCTTCAATGATCTCCATTCCACCTTCCAATCATCATCTTGTCCGATTGAGAATGCAGGGGGAGGTCTATGTTCTGACTCGATTACAACTTCGATCATTGAGACTCCCTGAGGATCCATACTGGCGTGCTCGAAGGGAGGGAATCTCAATCTCTGAACCGATCGGAACATGATTAACCCCACAATACAGCCTTGACCGCGCGTCTTGCAAGGGATCTGAATTCCGGAACTTCACGAAGCATTCGTATTCCCAACGGAATTGGATTCTCAATCTCTCCGACTTCATTAATCAGTTCAATGACCTCAGGCTTGGACCATACGGAGAACACATTGTCCAATTCATCATCATCCATTTGAGTCAAGAAAGCATCTCTAAGTGCTCTCGCTCTCAATTGATCCTTACGCATGGGATCAAGAATCTTAGACACTCTTGCCTCTAAGCCAGATTGAGATAGATTGCCCAGAGTTCTTTGTAGTAGTAGTGGGGCAAGAGCCTCAACATGAGTGAATCCTGGTCCTATGCCGCCACCTGTTGTTGGCTTGCATAGCCCCGCAGCATCTCCGAATAGAGCAACCCTCCCTCTGAGAGGTCGGCCGACCAAGCCGCTTGGAACAGGTCCACAGAAACGACCAACCTCCCTGCATCCAGAGAACCTTCGTGCCCACAGTTGACTCTTCATCAGAGTATCCAGAAGCTGTTCTGGTGATTTACCCTGTAACATGTCAGCTTTACTCCAGGCACCAATTCTAGTAGTATCTCCAGATGGAATGGCCCATGCAAAAAATCCCGGTGCAATCTCCGAGCCAGTGTACATGTCGAGCCTACCTTCTTCTCCGATATATCCAGTCACCTCAACTTGGAAACCAATCATCATCTCCTTTGGGCGACCCATTCTGAAATTGCGCCTAACCCATGAGTGTGCCCCATCTGCCCCGCAAAGCATCGAACAGCAAACATCGACATTTCCGGTAGATGTCGAGATTGTAATACTGACACTGTCATCATCCTGCTCGGCAGTAATTGGTTTGCTGGACAGCCAAAGGTCTGCCCCAGATTGCAAGGCGGACTCAAGTATTGATTCGTCAAACAACTTTCTACAAACACTCCAAGTCCTGACAGTATCGGGAGAGCCAATTGAAACTACTTCACCAGAGGGCCCGTGAATTCTAGCTCCCCAGATCGGTGTGAGTACAGTATCTTGCAATCTAACAATCTCCATTGCTTCAGGATTTACTAGTCCAGCGCACTGAAACGGTCTTCCAATCTGGGCATGTTCCTCGATGATCAGTACCGATGCCCCTCCTTCACACAATCTTCTAGCGAGTAAACTACCGACCGGGCCCGCCCCTACGACCACGAAGTCGTAATCCATACACATAGGCCTCTCAGCCATCCGTTATTGAGTCCTACCTAGGAACAGTATCTAGGAACGACTTCTCCTAGATCGTCCCCTTGAGCGCCCCTTCATCTTCGAAATAATATCACTAGCATCAGTCTTTGTCAACTCTGAGATATCTCTCGCACCCACTGTCGCTAGAACCTCGGAGAGTTTCTTGTCATTCTGCTCAGCGAGCTTCTCGATGAGATTCACCTGTGACTCTGTCGCGGGTAGACCCTTGGCCTTCTCAATCAGATTTCCAATTAGCTCGCTTGCAGTACCTTCGCCACCACCAGTCAAGGCGGAAATCTCACTAACTCCAGCTAGTTCAAGCGCCTCATCTAGGTCCATACCTAATTGGTCTGACAGTCTAACAATCAGAGCGGCTTGCTTCTCACTGGGAGGGTAGCCCACACTATCTCCAATTTCCTTCAACTTGTCGATGATAGTACGAGCCTCATCCCCAGTAATCTCGGCCGTTGTCTTGCCTGACAGTATCTCATTCTTAATTTCAGGCTCAAGATGAACCAAACGAGACTCAATCAATGATTTCTGTCTGGGAGTAGCAGTTTGTTTTCTGATTCCTAGAGCATTGTTGTGCATGTCTCTGAATTGGGTGACGAATGAGTCCCAAACTTCGGGGGCAAACTGTGATCCGTTTTCAACGAGGTCTAGATTTCCTTCCATGTGTGATGTAAAACCTGGAGTAAACAGGCCAACATCCTCGTCTTGTTCATTGTAGAATGGAACTACATCTGTCCACAACATTCTACCATCATCAGTTGGAATAAGAGAGCCTCCATCTGAATTAACGTATCCTCTACTAGTGAGCTTTTGAATGGTGCTAACGTAGGTAGAAGGGCGTCCAATCTCAGCACTTTTCATGGCCTGAACAATTGAACTCTCTGAATATCGTCTAGGTGGCTTTGTTTGATCCGTCACCATCTTGGGACTGTCGTCGCTTTTAGCAATGGGCCAACTGGCATTTTGTTCAAGAACACCCTTGGGAGGCTTAGTCATCACATTACCGTTGAATTGCTCAAATACAACTTCCCATCCGCTATGTGTTCTCCAAGATGCTGTTCCCCTCAGAGGCTTCTCACAACCATCTACAATAGCTTCCAAATCACGCCTCTCTCTGATAGATTGGGACATCTGGCTGGCAGCAAAACGCGCCCAAATCAGAGAGTAAAGCCTCTTTTCATCGGCCGAGGCATTGATTGATACAATATCCGGCTTACTCGGACGAATCGCCTCATGAGCATCTTGGACTTTCGCCTTGCCCTTGGCATCCTTTCCAACTACTCCTTTACCTAGATAATCATCACCATACTTGTCTCTAAGATATTGTCTAATTTTATCACGAGCAGCAGGATTTGTCCTAGTTGAATCAGTCCTGATGTATGTCACGTGTCCCGATTGATAGAGGGCCGAAGACACACGACTCGTCTTTGAAACGGACCATCCCAGAGTGGAACTCCCAGCTTGGAGCATGGTGTCTGTAGTGAAGGGAGGTTGGGGATTCCTCTTTGTGACCCCTTCCTTAATGGAAGTGATAGCCATCACTTCAGAAGAATCTAGTGCTTTGAATGTGGATTTGGCCAGGTCGTCATCAGATGTCCTATCTGCCCTGTGTTTGCCTGAGTCATCGAACCATGCTCCACTGTCGTCTTTCTCGTGGAATCTGACATTGAATTTGATGCCATGACTATCTGCATGCACACTATGGTATTCGATGGGCACATGTGCATCTCTTTCCATCTCTCGCTCTACGATGAAACCAAGAGTTGGAGTCTGGACTCGACCCATCGATGTGAGACTCCAAGATTTGCTGAATCTAGAACATCTGTACCCCACCAATCTGTCCATGAACCTTCTGACCTTGGCGGCATCAACCAAATTGGAATTGATTCCACTTGGATTTGATATTGACTCAGAAACTGCGGACTTGGTTATCTCATTGAATGCTACTCTGTAGATATTTGGGAACTCAGAGAATAGTATGCTTAGCCTCCATGCGATGAACTCACCTTCTCTGTCGGGGTCAGTCGCAATGTATACATCTTCAACTCCAGATTTACGTGCTCTGGCTAAGATCGAATTGACCACCCTCTCAGCACCATCTGTCCAGTCCCATGGAGGTTCAGGCAACTCTCCCTTGCTTGCTGCCCACATGGCCTTAGAGCGCTGCTTTGAGCCGTTTCCAGAGGGAAGATCCTGCACATGTCCATTACAGGCCTCTACAATCCAGCCCTTGCCAAGATAACTCTTGACTGTGCGTGCCTTAGCACCTGATTCAAGAATCATCAACTTCATTTCGCCATCCCCACCAGTATGCCATTTGTAGACTCAACCGGCTGAATGCAGCGCCGACTCCGACCCTGTATAAACATGAGTGGCGAGTGATTGAGACAACGCACGCACGAGCGCGCGCGTGCGCGAAGCGGAACTATGTCAGCCTACGTCTAGACAACAACTCGTCCCAAGTTAACTCAGCTGCCGGACCGGCGCATCCTACACATCCGGGATAGCCAGCGTTGGCTAGATCCACCAGCACTCTCAGATATCTACACCAGATGTCAACAACATCACCGGGAATCCAGACTATATCACCCTCCGGCTCTTCTCCTCCGATTATACCTCCCGGCAAATCTGTTAACTCTATCATGATGGCATTAGACTCAGCTTCGATATGATTTGCTGCTATCATGATAGCAGGAGATGCATCGCTAAGAGATGTGGATATGCGTTCGATATCGGTACCGTATTGCAACCCTGCTCGGATGGTAACATCTGAACTCTGAAGTGTCCTGCGGGCCAGTTCGCTAATCGCCGCAGCCTCAAATGTGGTACGCACAGACCCGCGATGCTACGCAACGCTTGAAGTGTACCTCTCTGCGCATTCGCACGATGGGGCTGCCATACAGTATATTCGTGCGCCCTATGCTTCGTTTCGTTGATTCTGAGACTGCACATACTATGTCGATGAAGGCTCTGAGAGTTTTCGGGCAGAGTGGATTTGGCCAGAGAGCTCTGAGTACGGTATACAATGCTCCAGAATTGCCCATTCATGTATTCGGACGACTATTTCACCACCCTCTAGGACTTGCAGCCGGATTTGATAAGGGGGCTGAAGCCCTGTCTGCTTGGCCCGCATTGGGTTTCTCCTGGGTCGAGTATGGAGGAATTACGAGATTTCCACAGGAAGGCAATCCTAAGCCTAGAATGTTCAGATCCAATCGACACGGGGCTCTGGTCAATCGGATGGGATTCAACAATCCAGGCGCAGCCGAGGTCCGTGACAGATTGATTGGTAGGAGAGCGTCTGGAAAGTGGCCGAAAACACCCGTCGCTGCAAACATCGGCCGCTCTAAGAAAACTCCCAATGAGAGTGCTGCTAGTGATTATTCCCAAACACTTGAGATGCTGTGGAATCATGCAGATATGTTCGTGCTCAACATTTCTTCACCGAACACTCCCGGACTTAGGGATTTAGCTGATTCAGATTACTTATCATCCATTGTAACTGAGTGTAGGTTGATGGCCGAAAGGAAGGGAGGAGGTAAGCCATTGCTGGTCAAAGTCTCTCCCGATGCCAGTAATGAGGAAATATTGTCCTCGGCTCATTCGGCACTGAGGTCGGGCGCTGACGGTATGGTAGCAATCAACACATCGATGCACAGACCAGTTCCTAGGAATGCAGCCTCAAGAGGTGTGTTTGCTGAGGCAGGAGGAATATCTGGAAGGCCGCTTCAAAACAGGTCGAAGGAAGTCATTTCGCTATTGTATTCCGAAGTTGGAGATTCTATCCCAATCGTCGGAGTCGGTGGTATCGAATCTGCAGATACTGCATGGGAAGCAATAAGTTCCGGAGCTTCACTAATCCAACTTTATTCAGCCCTAGTCTTCAAGGGACCCTCAGTTGTGAGTTCGATAGTAAGAGGGCTGAAGAAGAAGGTCAAGCAGAACGGATTTGTAGGTTTGGAAGAGGCTGTTGGATACGACATGCCCTGAACAGTCAATGAAAACTCTATTCAATGTCCATGATAGGTTCGTAACATGGCAGGTACAAGAGCATCCAGACTGGGGCTAATCGCTGTTTGCATGGCCGCTCTAGTCTCGTTGATGTTCATCAGTGTGGATCCCGAAACTCAATACTACATAGATGAAGTAATGGAATCGCCTGAAGATCATGAGGGCGATATTCACTTGCGTGGACAAGTCGCACCAGGATCTATTGATTCCTCATCCTCATCGTTCATGCTCATAGGAATTGAGTATTCATTAAACATAGATTACTCTGCAGCTGCCATTCCTGATGGTTTCGACGAGGGCCATACGATAGCCATTAAAGGACAATTGTTTAACACTGGAGATGAGTGGATTCTGATGGCAAAAGAAATCCAAACCGGATGTCCATCTAAATACTCAGAGTAGCATTTGAGAACATCCCCATTGAGGGATTCGTTGATATGGGTCGATTGAGGGGACAAGTTGGGCTAGGGGGGGTGTTGACGTGCTCTGTTTTCCTCAAATCGTCGAT
>CEVQ01089576.1_pt1 | contig 22214 bp, 19 predicted proteins | sample 356551 | NCBI WGS metagenome assembly CEVQ01 (sample SAMEA2623756, study PRJEB7988) | marine metagenome | biome: marine biome (ENVO:00000447); feature: mesopelagic zone (ENVO:00000213); material: "saline water (ENVO:00002010), including plankton (ENVO:xxxxxxxx)" | depth 250 m | reverse complement strand
TCAGATAAAACTTGTTCCTCAATTTCCTCTGGAACTTCTATTTCTTTCTTCTCTTCTTCTTCTTGTCCTTCTTCCTCTTCCTCTACTACTTCTTCTTCCTCTTCCTCAACAATTTCTGGTATGTTGATTTCAAAATATCTAAGCAAGCTTATTGCATCAACATCACAATTTTCTATATCCAAAATAATCGCAGGAATTTGAAAAATATCTATTTCTGGATTGGTAGGATCAGAAAAGACTATAGATAATTTATCCGACAAGCATTGAGAAGAAGTTTTATTAAGACCAGTTAAAGATAATTCTTCAGGGATTTCTATACAATCAATTAACGTTGGTAATTGTGAAAGGATTTGAATAGGAAAGAATCCTCCACTTGAATATATATATTCTAATGAATCTTTAGTCAAATCGAAGCTACTTGTGTTACTGATACATTCCAAAGTATTGATGTTGTTTGGCAATATACTTAATAAAGGTTTACTTTCTATAAAACCTTCAAATAAATGTATTTTTTTAGATTCATATTGTTCTCTAGTCGAAGGTTCTAAACAAAAGAGTGAACCCAAAGTATATGTAAACATAGGAGCTCCAAAGGTTTCTCCCAAGTAATCAAATTTTTCAACTAAATTATTTTGTTTAATACAATTTAATTCTATTTCATTAAGTTGTATGTTTTGTAATAAAAATAAACCATGCAAAATTCTGTAATTGGTATTTTCATCAATACAATCAGAAAGCTTTTCAGCTGGTAAAGAATTTTCAGATACAAAATTTATCATCCCTTCTTTATTAGAAAATTTAGATAGAAGACAATTCTGTTCATCCTCTGTTAATTCACCAACAAAAGCATCAAAATTAACTAATGGGTTTATAGTTATAGGAGTGGTTATCTCTTTAACTTCTATATCTGTTGCATCATTACAACTTATAACAATAAGTAATAACAAAATATAAATCAATTTCTTCTTCATAAACTTATTTTATCAAGTTAACGGGGTTTCAAAATAGAATATTATTTGTAATCATTATAAATTAATAACATCTAAGTAATAAAAACAATTTATGAATAGTAAAGCAGCAATTCATACAGAGCATGGGAAAAAACTAACCCTTGGAGATGTCCAAATACCCGACCCAAGGCCTGATCAAGTATTACTAAAACTTCACTCCAGTGGAATATGTCATAGTCAATTACACCAAATGCATAATCCTGAAGCTCCAACTCCAGCTCTATTAGGACATGAAGGTACCGGTACAGTAATTGCTATAGGATCTGATGTTAATCATGTACAAGAAGGGGATCTTGCTATAGTGACTTGGGTTGACAGAAAGCCAGTTATAGGAAGGCCATCGTATCCCGCAACAGGAGTCACTTTTAACGAAGCCCCACTGAGTGGAGGTACATACACTTGGGGAGAAGATGTACTTGTTAGATCAGGATATGTAGTAAAAATTCCAAAAACATCTGATAAATATAAATCATCCATTATTGGCTGTGCAGTTTTAACTGGTGCTGGTGCTGTTTTACATACAGCAAAAGTACGCCCAGAAAATTCTGTAGCAATTTTCGGAGTTGGAGGAGTTGGGTTATCTGCTCTTATAATGGCTAATATTTTGGAAGCTTATCCAATAATTGCTGTAGATATTTCTGATGAAAAACTACAATTTGCTAAAAAATTTGGTGCCACACATGTAATAAATTCAACAAATCAAGATCCAGTAGAAGCAATACACGAATTAACTTCTGGAGGTTCAGATTTCTCATTTGACACAATTGGATTAAGGGTTACTAATGAACAGATATTACCTAGTGTAAGAGGAGGAGGATCTGGAGCTGAAAATATCGGCGGCATGGCTGTTTTAGTAGGAATGCCAGGGAAAGAGATGACACTTGATCCAGGGCATTTTATGCGTCATCAAAGACAATTCAGAGGATCATTAGGTGCCACTTATCCAGATAAAGATTTCCAGATGTATCTGAGACTTTATGAAGAAGGAAAATTTCCTTTAGATCAATTAATTACTAAAGAATATAAGCTTGAAGAGATAAATGAAGCTTGTGATGATCTTCAAAATGGAAGGATATCAGGAAGGTCAATTATTAATTTTGATGATTAAATACCTAAATATTTCAAACTCCCAGATTTAGAAAATTCATCCAAATTTATTTCCTTTTTTCTGAATCCAGCTTCTATAAAAGCATAGGCTAAAGAAAGGGATTTAATTCCTTCAACAATTCCAACTTCTGGTTCTTTAGAATTTAATTTAGACTTGATGAAATCTAAATATTCTATCGCAATAATTTTTCTATCATATTCAGGAAAGTCATAATTAAACCCTCCATCAATAAATTCACCGAAAATTGTTTTTGTATCATCATCAAGTTTAAAAGAAGGAAATTTTTTCAATAAAGTGTTTCCGGAAATATTTTTGTTTCCTTCTTTAAGTAAAATTGGGTTTCCAGATCTTGAAATCGATCTTTTAAGACTCATTTTTGTACCATGGATCCATGACTCATTTATAAATAAATTCGGAATTGCATCAGAAATCAAAACAGATCCGATAGTTCCAGATTTAAATTTCAATGTTGAAATTATAGTATCTACCGCATTTTGTGTTATTTTTTTTGTAGAATCGTAATCTTCAATTCTATGACTATAAAATTCTTGTAAATTATGATTAGTTTGTTGCATAGTTAATAGATCACGTTCGGGAATTAATATTTTTGAAATCCCACTTACAGATTGAACTGGACCTAAAAAATATAATAATAAATCTGCATTGTGAATCCCAGCGTCTAAAACTACTCCTCCACCTTTTTCTTTTTTAGTCCTCCATCCTGTTCCATGCATAACTTTTCCTTGTGAAAAAGAAGATTCATAATCAGTTACAACAATTGGATCTCCAAACTCTTCAGAGTCGATCACAAATTTTGTAAATCTGTTTATCGGATCTCTTCTAAAATTTTCAAAAAGAGCAAAGTGTTTTTTAGTTTGTTCTTGAATTTCTAACAATTCATTAGCATAGGAAAGAGACAATGAAATTGGTTTTTCACACATAACATCCAAGTTATTTTTCATTGATGAAATACCTATAGAATGATGTGTTTCATTAGTAGTGGCTATATCAACAGAATCAAGAGAAACATTCGAATTAAAAAGATCATTCAAACTATTAAATCTATCAACTTTTTTTTTAGTGATCTTAAATAAATGTTCAGATAAATATAAGGATGAAGCATCATTATTATCAACTAATGCTACCAAGTCTAATTCATTATCATATTTTAGATATTCAATATATCCCAATAAATGTCTAAAACCCATACCTCCACATCCAATTAAAGCAAATTTATTAGACATTTAAGGCAACATTCTTTCTAGATCCTTCAAGTGATCGGGAGAAGGATCAAATCCTACTCCCAAATTATTCACTATTTCAGTGATTTTGTTACAGAATGGGGTTGGAACTCTATTTCTTTTACCAACTTTTGAAACATATCCCGTTAAATAATCAATTTCTGTTCTACGTTTTTTTAATACATCTTGACCAAAAGAGGGTCTACTTAAAGAACCAGCAAGATTAGCAGCTTCCAAAAATTGAGACTTGATTTCTTCTAATTTTTTCCCATTAGCTCCATCTATAAAATCTATCGGATCCATACCCATTATTTTACCCATTTTAAATCCAGAAGATTTAGCAACTTTTACCACCTCTGCAGCTATCTGAATAGCAATATTTTGAGTTATTGTTTCAGTTCTAACTTTAGAAGTCCCCCATCCCGTAAGACCTGCCAAAGGATTAGCCATGCAATTAATCATTAGTTTGGACCATCTTTCTCCAAGTAAATCCAAAGTATAATCTGTCTTACCAACTGATTGCATTATTTGAACAAATTCTATTAATCTTTCAGATTTGGAATTGTTAAATTCTCCAACTTTAAAACAAACATCTTTTCTATTATCAGTTCGCATAACTATTCCTGGTTCATAAATTGCTGCAGAAATGGTTATTATACATCCTAAAGTTTTATCTTCTCCAACAATTTTGGCTACAGTAGGATCATTTATACCATTTTGAAAATCTATATAGAATCCTTCTTCTTTTACATATTTTTTTATTGCTATAGTTGCCCAGTCAGTATCATAAGATTTAACAGAAATAATAACCAAATCAAATTTTTCCTTGATTTGTTGTAATTCGTTTAAATTGATAGCTTTTGGTTTGCATTTATAAAGAGATTCAGAGGTAGAAACCAACAAACCAGAATTTTTTATTTGAGAAATGTGTTCAGGCCAAGTATCAATTAGAGTAACATCGTGTCCTGCTCTAGATAATAATCCACCTACAACACCTCCAATTCCACCCGCCCCCATGATTCCAATTCTTTTTTTTCTATACATCTATATGAACCTTACTAAAAAATTAAATAAGTCTTTCAAGAGAAAATTTATCAAGATCAAATTTTGTAGAATTATTAATTATCAAAGAAGAACAAATTTCACCTATTGCTGGGGTGAATTTAAAGCCATGGCCGGAACAAGGAGAACAGATAATAATATTTTCATCATCTGGATGAGAATCAATTAAAAAATCTTGATCTGGTGTATCTGTATACATACAAACTTTGGAATCAATTAGTTCACCGTTTCCATCAGGTATGTATTCTTCCAAAAAACCTCTTACCATTTTTAGATCTGAATCATTGGATTCTCTTATTAAAGTATCTGGATCTACAAATTCACCATTATGATGCATTGCTACTTTGAAACCACGGTTTTCAAGATTAGGCATTGTATAAAAACTCAATCCATTATCTAAATCCCAACCACTATTTGGCAAATTTATAGATTTGAATTTATCGGGATTTTTCCTTGGAGAAAACCAAAATAAAACTTGTCTTTCAATTTTTATAGGCAATTTTAAAGTTGGAAGAAGTTTCGTTATCCAGGCTCCCGAAGAAAAAACTAATTTTTCAGCTTTATAATTGCCTAAATTAGTCTCAACTAAATAATAGTTAGATTTTTTACTCCATCGAACTACCCTTTCATTATATTTGTGAATAGAACCGTTATTTAATGCAGTATTTAACATATGATTTATGGAATTCTCAACAAATACTGCTCCACCACGACTTTCTAACAAACCAATGTATTCTTTTGGTGGATTTAGAACAGAAAATTTTTGTGATATTTCATCAGTTGTCATTTTTTTTATGGGAATATCGTATTTATTGGCTGACTTAAGGGCATTTTCAATATCACCAGTTTTACGACCAATAAGTAAACCTCCATAAGTTTCTATAATAGGAACCTTAGAATTTTCATTCATTTCAAACCAAATTTCATATGCTCTTTGTACAATTGGAACATATGTGGTTCCTTCGTGATACGCTTCCCTAATTACTCTTGTATGGCCTAATGATGAACCAAATTCATGTGGTGGAGAATAGCTATCAAAACCAATAACTTTGATCCCATTATGTGAAAGGAACATTGATGTGGCACTACCCATTGCTCCTAAACCAATTATAATTACATCTGAAGTATTATTCATAAAAAAATATAAAAATCTAATACAATAATTTATATTACTTAATCATTAGTTAAGGAATATACATGAAAAAAATATTAATTACAGGAGGATCCGGATTAATAGGAACCATTTTAAATAATCATTTAAATGCAAATTATGATGTTCAGAATCTGGATCGAAATAAACCAAAGAACAAAGAAAACAACATTTTCATAGGAAACATAAATAAATATGAAGATGTTTTAGAATCTTCTAAAGATGCCAGTGCCATCATACATTTAGGAGCTGCAGTGCAAATGGATTCAGATTGGAAACTAGTATTTAATAATAATATAGAATCTACAAAAAATGTTTATGAAGCTGCAAAAAACAATAATGTAAAAAAAGTTATATTTGCAAGTTCTAATCATGCAGTTGGACTTTTTGAAAATGATAGCCCATACAAGGAAATAGTGAGAGGTGAATACAAAAATTTAGATCCCAAAAAAATAAAGAAAATAGATGAAAATGTCCCTATACGACCAGACTCTTTTTACGGAGTATCTAAAGCATTTGGGGAAGCTATAGGAAGATATTATTATGAAACATATAAAATTCAATCAATTAATTTAAGAATAGGAACGGTACTAAAAATCGATTCCCCAAAAAGTGATATAAGACACTATGCAACTTGGCTATCTCATAAAGATATAGCGCAATTGGTGGAAAAAAGTATAATTCATGATTTGAAATTTGAAATATTTTACGGTGTTTCAAATAATAAATGGAGATTTTGGGATATAGAAAATTCATATAATAAAATTTCTTATGAACCTGTAGAAAATGCGGAAAATTATAGATAAAGGAGAACTTATGAGTATAAATATTGATCTGAGTAATAAAAAAGGGATAATTTTTGGTTTAGCAAATCAAAGATCTATAGCATGGGCTATTTCAGAAAAATTAATGGAAGCAGGAGCAGAATTGGCTTTCACCTATTTAGATGACAGACTTTTAAAAAGTATAAATACGTTGCTAAAGGATCGTGATAATTTATTGTTGAAATGTGACGCAAATAATGAATCAGATGTACATAAAGTTATGGAAGAATTTAAATCAAAACATGGAGAAATAGATTTTATAATTCATTCGATAGCTTTTGCTAACAGAGAAGACTTAGGAGGAGATTTTTCTAATCTTTCTAAAGAAGGTTTTTCATTGGCATTAGAAACGAGTTCTTACACATTGATAACTATAGCAAGACAAGCTTCTAAATATTTCTCTGAAAGTGGAGGTTCAGTTATATCAATGACTTTCGATGCATCAAATAGAGTTTATCCAGGATACAATGTGATGGGTATAGCTAAAGCAGCACTAGAAAATATAAATAGACAGTTGTCAGCAGAATATGGTCCGAGAAAAATCAGATTTAATTCCATTTCAGCAGGACCTTTACCCTCTTTATCTGCAAGAAGCATCCCTGGATTTACAGAAATGAGAAAAGCTCATGAACAAAGATCTCCTATTAAAAGACCTATAACCCATGAAGAGGTAGCAAATACAGCTTTGTTTTTAGTTAGTGATTTATCTACAGGAATTACAGGTAGTATAATTCCCGTCGATGGGGGTTATGGAATAATTGCCCTATAAAAAAAAAGAACCTAAAATTTTCTACGGATGGTGGATTGTTTTATCATCAGGAATTGTTCAATGGTATTCATCTGCAGTTTTTTGGAGGGGGTTCCCACCTTTTTTTGATGCAATACTTTCAACGTTTGGATGGAGTAGTGCAGCTACAGGAGCTGCTCTTTCAGTACAAAGATCTGAAAGCGGATTAATATCCCCTTTTGTAGGAACTGTAATAAAAAAGTTTGGCCCAAAAAAAGTTATGGCTTTTGGTATATTCCTAACAGGAGGTTCATTCATATGGATGAGTAGAATGACTAGTCTTTGGGAATTTTATGGTTCAATAATAGTATTAACTTTTGGGATGTCATTTGGTACTTTTATCATTTTTGTAGCAGTAGTTGGTAATTGGTTTCAAAAAAACAGAGGAAAAGCACTCTCAATTTTAATGGCAGGAGCGGGTTTAGGAGGTATCACAATCCCATTAATAGTATTAGGAATAGATACTTTTGGATGGAGAGATATGCTTTTATGGATAGGAGTAGGATTTTGGATAATTGGATTCCCAACTTCATTAGTATTAAGATGGAATCCTGAAGATTACGGTCAATATCCTGATGGGAAAAAACCCACCGCTAAAGACATATCTACTCTTGGTAAAGATCAAAGAGAATCAGGTATGGAACTGAAGGAGGTTTTAAGGAATAGAACTTTTTGGCAATTAGCGTTTGCAACAGGTCTTAGCCAAGCAGTATTTACTAGCAATTTATTTCATTTTACTGCTTTTAAAGAATTTGGTCTTACTGCTTCCTTTGCAGCATTGATTATAGGTTTATCATGGTGGGGTGATATAGCTGGAAGGGTAACTATAGGATTTATAACTGATAGGTTTGACAGAAAAATTCTCTTGTCAATTTCTTTTACTTTATTATCTTTAGGAATAATTGGAATCAGTATAATAGGTATTCAAAATAATCTTTCATTTCTTCCACAAACTTTGGGGATCATTTTATTTATAGTTTTCTTTGGTTTGGGTTTTGGTTGTTCAGTCCCATTAAGGCTAACGTTAGCAGCTGATTATTTTGGTCGAAAAAATTTTGGTTCAGTAGTGGGAATATTAAATTCTGTAGGTGCAATATTTGGTACATTTTCACCTTTGTTAATTGGATTGACTAAAGATATTACTGGTAATTATGAATATGCATTTTTCATACTTTCTCTCATGATGATTTTATCTGTACCGCTAGTTCTTACGTTAAAAAAAGTTAATAAATAGATAAAAAAAAGTAAAAAAAATAATGAATATTTTTTTATAGCAATCTATTCTCTATATAACCCAAAAAAAATCGTTTTTTGTTTTTAAGGAAAGAGTTTTCATTGAATTCATTTGTGCATTTACATAACCATTCAGAATATAGCTTGCTTGATGGTATGAGTAACCTAGACAAAATGGCCAACAAAGTTAAAGAAAATAACCAAAAGGCCATTGCAATAACTGATCACGGGAATATGTATGGAGCAATAGATTTCTATAAAACAAGTAATAAATATGGTATAAAACCAATAATTGGTCTAGAAGCATATGTTGCTCCACTAGACAGTTTATCTAAAGATTCAAATGAAAAAACTCCTTATCATATAACCCTTTTATCACAAAATGAAACTGGATATGAGAATTTAATGAAATTAGTTACTCATTCAAATATTAACGGGTTTTATTACAAACCTAGAATAGATAGAAAGGTTCTTGAACAATACAACGAAGGTTTAATCGTTTTATCTGGTTGCCCTTCTTCTGAATTGTCAAAAGCTATTATAGTTGAAGATAAGAAAAAAATTACAGATACTCTTGGATGGTACAGTGAAGTTTTCAAAGACAGATATTTTTTAGAAATAATGAAACATGATGGAGTTCCAAACCAGGAAAAGATTATAAAAAATTTACTTGAAATTCATAATAATAATAATTTGAAAATTGTTATAACAAATGATAATCATTATGTTGATCAAACGGATTCCACTTCCCATGAAATTCTTACATGTCTCCAAACAAATTCAAATATAAATGACCCAAAAAGATTTAAATTTGACGCAAACACATACCATATTAAATCAACTGAAGAGATGTGGGAAGAATGGAAAGAACTCCCAAGTGGTTTAATTACAACATCCGAAATAGCAGAAATGTGTAATATAAAAATTGATCTTTCAAAAAGCCTGCTCCCTAAGTTTGATTGCCCCGATAGTATGTCTTCTATGGAATATTTAAGAAAACTTGCTTTTGAAGGTATGAATAACAAATTCGAAAATCCAGACGAGCATATAAAGGAAAGATTAGAATATGAATTAAACGTAATTGAAAAAACTAATTTTCCAGATTATTTTCTTGTCTGTTGGGATATTTTTAAATTTGTAAATTCCAAAAAAATCTTATCCGCAGTAAGAGGATCTGCTGCAGCTAGTCTTGTCCTTTATTGTCTTGAAGTTACCCAAATAAATCCTCTAAACCATTCATTGGTATTTGAAAGATTCCTAAATTTGGAGAGAAGAGAAATGCCTGATATAGATATGGATTTCCAAGATGATAAAAGAAATGAAGTAATGAAATATTGTGTCGACAGATATGGGAAAGATCATATAGCACAAATAATAACATTTGGAACTATGGGAGCGAAGGCTTCCGTAAGAGATGTAACTAGAGCTTTAGATCTTCCTTTATCACTCGGAGATAAATTGGCAGGATTAATCCCAACGAGAGTAGGAACAAAAATAGAAGATGCTTTACAAATTGAAGAATTAAATACTTTGGTAAATTCAGACAATGATGCAAAAAGAGTAATGCAATTCGCCACAAAATTGGAAGGAACCGTCCGCCATGCATCGACTCACGCAGCAGGAGTTGTGATTTCTCAAAATAAATTAACCGAAAATGTTCCTCTCCAAAATTCAACTTCAAATGATTTAGATGCTCCTCCAACTACTCAATATGCAATGGGACCTATAGCTGACGTAGGATTATTAAAAATGGACTTTTTGGGATTAACCAATTTAACTATCTTGTCTAAAACTAAAGAACTTATCAAAGAGAATCAAAAGATAGAATTGGATATTTATAAAATACCACTTGATGATAATAAAACTTTTCAGTTATTAGGTGAAGCTGATACATTTGGAGTTTTTCAATTGGAATCAAGTGGCATGAAAAGGTATGTTAAAGAATTAAAACCTTCAAATATTTCTGATATTGCTGCTATGATAGCTCTTTATAGGCCTGGACCAATGGAACACATTACAAAGTTTATTGAATCTAAATACGGCAAAAGAGAAATTGAGTATCCTCATGAAATTCTTAAAGAAATATTATCAGAAACATACGGCATAATTGTTTTTCAAGATCAGGTATTGAGAATTGCCCAGGCATTTGGTGGGTATACTCTGGGCGAAGCAGATATTTTAAGAAAGGCTATGGGGAAAAAAATACCGAAAGTAATGAAAGCAGAAAAAGATCGATTCATAAAAGGAGCTGCAAATAAAAATTTTGACAATAATATAGCAGAAAATATTTTTGAATTAATAGAACCTTTTGCAGGATATGCATTCAACAAAGCTCATAGTGTTTCATATGCGATGATTGCATATTGGACGGCTTTTTTTAAAGCAAATTATAAAGTTGAATATTTTACTTCCTTATTAAATTCAATTAAATCAAACCCAGATAAAATTGCTGATAGCCTAAAGGAAATCAGAAAAACTGAGATAGAAATTTTCCCCCCTAGCATAAACAAATCTTTTTCTGAGTTCATAATTGAAGAAAAAGATAATGAATTTTCTATTAGATTCGGATTAAGTGCATTAAAAAATATTGGCGAGAATTCTATAAATAAAATAATCAAAGAAAGAATAAATAATGGTTCATTTGAATCTATTGAAAACTTTTGTGAAAGGATGGATTCAAGTTGGATAAATAAAAGAATCCTTGAAAGTCTAATTAAATCTGGTGCTTTTGATGAACTTGTAGATAGGGGTAGCCTTCTAGATTCAATGGAAAAAATTTTATTACAAATCACTAATCACACAAATTTGAGAAATAGTAATCAATCTACAATGTTTGATTTATTTGGAGATGAAGTGTCTACTCCCACAACAGAAATTTTCCTTCCAGAAGAAAAAACAGAGGATAAGGAAAAGATTTTATGGGAAAAAGAAATAATAGGAATAAATTTTACAGAGAATCCGCTACATAAAATTTTATCAAACGAAAAAAATAAAGGGTACATTGTTTCTCTTGAACAAATTAACAATCTAAATAATGGAAGCAATGTAAAAATGATAGGTGAAGTAAGTTCTTTCGAAAAAAGAACTTCACGCAAAGGCTCTAATTTTATGGTAGTTAAGTTGGAATTAATTGATGGATCCACAGAGGTAATCGTATGGGAAAATAATATGTTGCCAAAATATGAAATAAATTTGTGGATAAATGGTGCTTTGATAATGGTTGAAGGAAAATTAAATATTAGAAATGGAATCCTTTCTACGTGGTTTAATAACGGTATCCCATATTCAGATTTTTCAGTGATAAACGATACTAATAATAGTAATTCTAAAGAAAAAAATATTTCAAAAATTCAACCTCATACACCAAAAATTACACAAGATGATTACAAAGAAAAGAAAATTAATAAAGTAACAGATATAACTGAAATTCCTAACGATAACAACAATTTATTTTCTGAAATGGTTATTACCATTGATGAAAACCTTCCGGCCCAACAAAGTAATTTTATTTTAGATGATATCGTGAGAATTCTTTTAGATAACAAAGGGTCTGTTCCAGTCAAACTGATTGTTCAAAATGATAAAGATAAAATAAAACTTGACCTACCTTTTGCTACAGTTAGTATTTCTGAAACTTTAACTAATAAATTAAGTCAAATTATTGGATCTAAGAATATTTCTTATAAAAATTAATTATTCACTTCTTAAAGCTTCTATTGGATCTAATTCTGAAGCTCTATAAGCTGGATATGCTCCACTTATTAGTCCCACGAAAAAAGAAACCACAAAGGCAACAATTACACTTGTAGGAGTAACGACAGCTGAAAGATTTTCTGCCTCTCCAAACGATATATCACTTAGATTTAAACATATAATTATTCCTATAATTATTCCTAAAACACCTCCAAGTAAACATATAGTTAATGCCTCAGTAACAAATTGCAATCTAATATCAAATTTTGTTGCTCCGATAGATCTTAAAGTTCCAATTTCTCTAGTTCTTTCTGTCACACTAACAAGCATTATATTTCCTACGCCAATAGCACCAACTAAAAGAGAAATCCCTGCTATAGATCCTAGAAATAAAGTAAGTGCTCCTGTTACTTGATTTGAAGCTTCCAAAAGTTGATCCATACTGGTAATTTCAAAATCTGGTTTATCTACATTATGGATCAATTTTAAATTTTCACTTATCTTATTAGAAACAAGTTCTTTTTCAACACCATCCTCTGATCTAACTATTATTCTGAAGACATTAACGTCACCTGTAGGATTTCTTAAAAATCCAATTCTATTTTGCATTGTTGATACAGGGATAAATACAGAAAAATCATCATCATCCTTCCCCCCTTTAGGTTTCATTACCCCAGTAACTAAAAATCTAAAATCGAATCTATTAAACAGACTCAACCTAACTATTTTGCCAATTGGTTCTTGATCGGGGAAAAGAGTTTTTGCAATTTCAGACCCTAGTACCATTCTCAAAGCTTTTGTATCTACATCTTTTTGAGTAATAAATTCACCCGATAAAGTTTCAGTTGAAATTACATCAATATATTCTGGAGTTGTGCCAAAAACTGTAGCTTCAACATTATAGTTACCAGCTATTAACTGAGCAGGAAAATCTATTTGAGGAGCGATGTTTCTCACCCCAGAAATATTGCTACTTATTAATTTTTCTGCATCACTTAAAGTTAAAGATAATCCAGAATTTCTTGAACCTTGAACTCCAGTAGTACTATCTTCAGAGCTAGCAGTAATAAAAAGAAGGTTTGTACCTAAAGCGGTAATTTCGTCTTCTACTTGTTTTTTTATTCCCTGACCTAAAGACACCAATACAATAACAGAAGTGACACCAACTATAACACCCAAAGCAGTAAGTCCACTCCTTAAAGGGGTTGAAATTATTGATCTAAAAGCAAAATTGATTGCATCAAATATACTCAAATAAACTCTCCTATACCACCATTCCATCTTTCATCTCTATAATTCTTGTTGCATTTCTTGCTACAGAATTATCGTGCGTGATTATTATTACAGTTATACCTTCCTCAGATAGATTTTTGAAAATCCCTATTATTTCTTCGCCAGTTTTGGTGTCCAATGCACCAGTTGGTTCATCAGCAAGAATGATTCTTGGATCTCCAACTAAGGCTCTAGCTATGGAAACCCTTTGCTGTTCTCCTCCAGATAATTCCACAGGTGAATGGAAAATTCTTTCTCCTAATCCAATTTTACTTAAGGCAATAATAGATTTTTTTCTTCTGTCTTTATCTTTCCTATACATTAATGGCATTTCTACCTGTCTTACAGCAGATAATCTAGGAATTAAATTATATGACTGAAATACAAATCCAAAGACCTTTCCTCTAATTTTTGATCTGGTTTTATCATTCATTGTAGATACATCATTATTTGCTAAAATATATTTTCCTTGAGTTGGTCGATCTAGTAAACCTATTATATTCATCATTGTACTTTTACCAGAACCTGATGGTCCTTTTATAGCTACAAATTCTCCCTGGGACAATTTCAAATTAACTTCTGATAGAGCATGTACTTGATTAAAACCAGTATCAAAGACTTTTGATACTTTTTGTAGTTCTATCACTATCTTCCCCCTCTCGAAGGTGGACCTCCCCTAGGAGAGCCTTCAGTTAATTCTTCTATAGATTTCATTTCTTTTTTATCGTCTGTGGATTGAATATCAGCTATAGTTTTTATAAATATACTATCTCCTTCTAATAAACCTTCTATGATTTCAGTATTTTCTCCATCTGTTAGACCTGTTTTAACTTCTTTGTATTCTACCCCAGAAGAGTTAGAGGATGTAATAACCTTAGCTATACCTTTCTCTACCACTATTGCCTTACTTGGGACTATCAAAACATCTTGTACTGATTTTTGCAGTAATGTTACAGTTCCATTCATTCCTTCAGCAGGAAGGGAACCAGACAAAAAATTTGAAATAATTCCTTGTTGAGCACTAATGTCTAAATTACTAAAATCAAATCCTTCCATTCTATTTGGTCTAGTTCCACTTGTATTTTCACTTTGCCCAAAAGATGGAATACTACTTGGATCGATTGATCCAGCTAACGATTGAATTAAAGGCGCAAAATTTCCTATAACTGTTATAATTTCAAATCCTTGTATAAATCTTGCTGTTACAGGATAAGTAACGATACCTTGTTGAACATTGGGGACTTCCAAAATAGAAGTTACTTGTATTATCAATGGTGATTCAGGCATTGAATCTAAGGCAACTATCCCAAACATGCCTTCTTCGATTTCTATGAATTCTGCTTCAGATGCTACGATGTTCATTTGAGTAGATAATGGATCCGTTAAAGTTACAAAGCTTTGACCAGATCCTATAAATTCTCCTTCCTTAAAATTAATAGAAGAGATTTGACCTTCAAAGGATGCAAATAATTTTGTTTTTAATAAATTTTCTTCAGCTTGTGAAACCAAGTATTGTTGAATAGAAATATCATTTTGTTGACTCAAAAGGTCATTTTTATCAGTACCATTTTTTACATTTTCAAGTGATAATTGAGTTTTCTTTAGATTTTCTTCAGCTAACGTTATTTCATCAGGGTCTGTTCCAGATTTAATATCTTCTAATGATAATAATCTTCTATCCAAATTTTCTTTGGCTTGAGTTTCTAACTTTGACAATCTATCTATATCTTCTTGAGAAGGATTTAATAGCTTCTCTTTACTAATCTGTACGTCAATTAAGCTTGCAGAAGAGCTATCTATTTGATTTTGAGAAACGATTACTTGTTCAATTGATGAACTGTAATCAGCATTAGCACTTATTAATGTTTTAGATAAATCCATTTCAGTAGGATTTGCATTACAACAAGTGAAAATTTTGTCTATTATGGCATCAGTTATAGATTTTGAAAAAGGGATTTTACTAAAATCCCCATTACAAACATCTCCTCTATTTGGTAATTCTTCATTATCACAATAAGTATTTATTGTTTCTATAAGAACAATCTTCTTTGATTCTTGGTTGATTTTTGAATTATCTAATTGTAAATTTGCATTTGATAAAGTATATTCGGCTTGAACAATAAGTTTGTCAATATTACTTAATTGGTTATCCGTTGGATTAATCAGTTCATCATAATTATTTTTTGCAAGAATATAATTTGCTTCTGCCTGAGACACCAATTCTTCTGCTGCCTTTAATTGTTCATCGGAAGGGAAATCTTTTAATTGTTTTAAATTATTTTCTGCTTGAGATACTAGATATTGTGCTGAATTTATTTCTTCTTGGGAAGGATAAGCATTTAATTTTTCCAATTGAATCTTTAATTTTTCCAATTGAATCTTTGATCTTTCCAAAGCATTTTCTAAATCATAAGAATCTAATTCAGCTATCAATTGATCTTTATTTACTTGATCACCTTCCTTAACGTTAACTTTTAATATTTCACCATTAGTTCCAAAAGATAAATTAATTTTTTTATCTATTTCAGTACTACCAGAAGCAATGAGTAAATCAGCAATGGTACCCCTACCAACAACATGTTCGATATAAACAATTTCTTGAGAACTATCCTTAGAATTACCGAACCAAATCCATGCAAGATAAATGATTATCAAAAAAAGTAAAATTGTAAGGCCAAAGATAAATTTTTTCCCAAATTTATTTTGACTTTGATTGATAATATGATCTATGTCTTCTGAATTGTTCAATAGTTTCTCCAATAACGATCTTTATCTGAACTATATTTTTTATGTTCAATTCAATATTATACACAACTATATTTGCATCTGTAAGATTTGCAAACACTATCGTTGCAGTTGCATGAAAAAAATTATTATGAAGGCATAAAAACAGTTTTAATAACAATGATGAAATCTCTTTTAACATTTGCATTGATAAGAAAAATATCAAGAAAATGTATAAATCTAATGAAGAAATTTTGAATTTAGATAAAATATAAAAAACTATACTAGACTTAAAGTTATGTACAAAATTAACGGACTTAAACAATCTCTTAGGTTGCCAGTCATAGGGGCTCCTATGTTTACTATTTCAAATCCAAACCTTGTTATAAACCAGTGCAAAGCAGGAATAATAGGATCATTTCCAGCATTAAATGCAAGAGAACCTGATGATTTAGATAGATGGATTAAAGAAATCAAATCTGCTTTATTAGACTTCGAAAAAGATAACCCTGATAAAAAAGCTGCACCCTTTGCTGTAAATCAAATATGTCACAAATCAAATGTTAGATTATATAAAGATTTGGAAACCTGTGTGAAACACAAAGTCCCAATTATAATATCAAGTGTAGGAGCTCCAAATGAAATTGTTGATACCGTCCAGAGTTATGGAGGTAAGGTTTTTCATGACGTAATTAATATAAAACATGCTAAAAAAGCTGCAGACTTAGGAGTAGATGGTCTAATTTTAGTTTGTGCTGGAGCTGGTGGACACGGCGGGACTTTATCTCCTTTTGCATTATTGAGGGAAGTAAAAGAATGGTTTGAAGGAATAATAATTCTATCTGGTTCGATAGCTGATGGTTATACAATTGCATCAGCAATTGCACTAGGTGCGGATCTTGCTTACATAGGATCAAGATTTATTACCACAACAGAGGCAAACGCTGATGAGGTATACAAAAAAATGATTGTAGATAGTTCTGCTGAAGATATTGTCTATACTTCTTATTTTTCAGGGATTCACGGTAATTATTTAAAACAGTCAATAATTAATTCTGGGCTAGATCCTGATAATTTACCCATAGGAGATAAAAAACAAACAAATTTTAATAAAAAAGGAAAACCTAAGACATGGAAAGATATATGGGGATCAGGACAAGGTATAGGTAGGATTAATAATATTACAACTGTGGAAAAAACTGTATTTGAAATGGAAAAAGAATTCAATCTAGCAATAAATGATTTAGATAAAAAAATAAAATTAATATAGGAAAAAATATCAATATGGAAAAATTTAAACAACTTTATACTAAAAATATGTTATTTCGATGGACACTATGGATGATTATAGGTGCAATTTTAGGAATAATATTCAGAAGAATATTATAGAAACAATATGAAATAGATTCTAGTATTTCAACTCACCAATGGTTGCACTATAATTATGGTCAAAATAGTATCTTTTTACAAATTCAGATTTTTCTAAAGTTTCTTGAGTTATTTTTTTTAAGACACCTTCTCCATGTCCATGCACTATTCTTATTTGTGAGAAATTATTATTTAAGCAATTTATAAGGTGTTCCTCAATGGCAATCTTTGCCTCATTAGCTCTCATTCCATGTAAATCAATAGAAATTTTATTGTCATCTAACATAATTATAAAAAATATTATGTATATTATATTTCATAAAAAAACCAAATAATAAGAAAAAAATAATGAGAATTGCAACTTTAGGAATATCACATGAAACTAACACTTTTTCAAGCACACCAGCGACATATAAAGAGTTCGAAAAAGTAGAAATTAAAAGAAGAGATGAAATAATAGAGCATTACGGAGAGTCAAATTATACTATAGCAGGTTATATAGACGCAGCTAAAGATTTTGATTTTGAACTTATACCACTAATGTATGCAAATACAGGACCCATTGGAACAATAACTAAAGATGCTTACGATAGGCTCTCTTCAGAAATGTTTGAAATGTTGAAAAATGAGGGTCCTTGGGATGGTGTATTATTAGCAAATCATGGGGCTGCCGTTTCTGAAGAATTTCCTGATATGGATGCAGAATTTACAAGAACAATAAGAGAAATTGTGGGTACTGAGATCCCTGTTGGTATAACCTTGGATATGCATGCAAATATTTCAAAATATACTGTGGAAAATACTAACATATGCATTGTTTGGAGAACGTGCCCGCATCTTGATCCTAAACCTAGAGGCTATAAGTGTGCATCTTTAATTGTGAAAACTATCAATGGAGAAATCAAACCAACTCAAGCTATTGAAACCCCTCCGCTTTTAGTAAATATTGTTAAACAATTCACAGGACAAGAACCAATGAAAAGCATTGTTGAAGAATGTATTAATGCAAACGAAATTACAAATGTTCTTGATACTTCTGTAGCTGAAGGATATCCGTACGCTGACGTACTTGAAATGGGAATGTCTTGGATAACTATTACAGATAATAACCTAAGTTTAGCTAAAGAAATTTCAAAAGATTTAGCTTTGAAAGCATGGGAAAAAAGAGAGGAATTAAATAAGCCAGTTCATACTATAAAAGAAGCTTTGGATTTAGCCACTAAAAAATATGTTGGTCCTAAACCCAAAGGGACAGAAAACTATGTCCCCAATGATGGATCTGCACTTCAAGAATCTGTCAAAACAAACCATTCGCATCTTGGTCCGATTGTTCTTATGGATGTTGGAGACAACATCGGAGGAGGATCTACAGCTGACTCTACACATATTTTAAAAGAAGCTAAAGAGATGAAAATTAAAAGTTTTTTACAAAGTATTTATGATCCAGAATCAGTAGCAATATGTGTTAATGCTGGAGAAGGTGAAGAGATAACAATTGATGTAGGTGGGAAAACTGATGATATGCATGGAGAACCTGTAAGCATCACGGGTAAAATAAAAAAAATTCATAATGGAAAGTATGAGGAACATAGGCCTAATCATGGAGGGTTTAGATTTTTTGATGATGGCAAAAGAGTTAGATTTGATACAAACAATGGTATGACAATATTGCTTACATCAATGAGAAGTGGAAATACAGCAAGAGAACAAATGTATTCTATGGGAATCAATCCAGAAAATTATAAAATTGTAATTGCTAAAGGTGTGAGTTCACCAAGACCCGCATATCAACCTATTGCAGCGGAGATATTACTCGTAAATTCTCCAGGCATAACAACTTCAGATCTATCATTTTTTGAATATAAAAATATTAGAAAGGATATGTACCCATTTAATCTAAAAGCAAAATTCACATAGTAAAAATATGTGGTAGATAAAATCAATATCCTATAAATTATTAAATTATTATGAGTAAAAATTCTAAAGAAATCTTATCGAAATTAATTTCCAGTGGTATAGAAGTTAAGCTACATGAAGATCATCCTGTAATTTATTCAAAAAATAAAATTGATCCGGTAATGTACAATTTAGCAAAAAAACACAGAGAAGGTATCACTAGAATTTTAATAAAAGAAAAAAAAGATTTATTAAAACTCTATGATAAATCATCGGGAACTAGTAAATTATTTTATAGAATTATACTTGAAGAAAAATATAATTTAAATTTTTTGGATTAATCTTCTTACAATGAAAAAAAAATTGGTTTTTATTTTATTATTTGTGTTTTTTTCTTGTTCAAACGATCAAGATTACTTGATTTGTAATTCTAATAATAGTGAACATTGTAAATTTTTTGAAATTAAATATCCAAATTCTATAAAAGAATTACAAAAACTAAATATAGATGCTATGGGTAACGAGTTAACAATTAAAGATTTAAATTTTTATTTAAATGTTAATGATACTTTTTTAGACAAAGCAAATTCAGAATCAATTTTCCATGAATTTTATAATGGTGTATTTATTCCAAGATTTTCTTACAGCTTACTTAATCGATTTGGGGAAGAGGATTTATGGTTTGCAATAGCATTATATCCAGTTGATAAAAAAAATGATTTAATTACTACATTGGATACTTTTTATAATCATGAGGATTTAAAATTTTCTAATGAATCCATTTACGGTCAATGTCTCAATGATAAAAATTCCTATCTAAATACCAAAAATAAAAAAATATTTAATTGTAATAAAGATGGACTAGAAAGTTATGACTATTGGGTTGAAGTTGATAGCTATATGTGGAGATTAAAATGTGTTTGGAACAAGCCAAAAGTTATAATATACGATGAAAAAGAAGGTGTTACATTTGGAGCTTCTGATATTTGTAGAAATATTTATGAATCATTTACATCAAAAATAGATTAAATTATTTAAAATAATTTTCTACCTCTATCAAAGATTCAATGAAGCAATCTATTTCATCTTTAGTATTATACAAATAAAAACTTGCTCTAGCTGCAGCAACTATATCATAGGATCTTACAAGAGGCATAGCACAATGGTGTCCAGTTCTAATTGCTATACCAAACTTGTCTAATACTTCACCAACATCATGTGGATGTAAGTTTTGGTGATTAAAAGATATAACGCCACCTCTGTTTTTTATTATCTTTGGGCCGATTATTTTGTAGTTACTTAATTCTGAAAATTTATTTATTGTATACTCAGTCAAATATTGTTCATGTTTAAAGATATTATCCATTCCTATTCTAGTTAAATAGTCAACAGCAACTCCTGTCGCTATTGCGTCAGCTATATTTGGAGTACCTGCTTCAAATTTATAAGGTAAATCATTCCAAGTAGCAGATTCATAGGTTACTTCAGCAATCATATCTCCTCCAAAATAGTTGGGATTCATTTTCTCTAGTAATTCTTCCTTCCCATACAATATCCCTATTCCAGTTGGACCTAACATTTTATGAGCTGAAAAGCACAAAAAATCACAATCTAATTCTCTTACATCTACAGAAAAATGTGGAACACTTTGAGCTCCATCAATAATTAACTTCGTCCCAAATTTAATTGATATCTCTCTCAATTCATTGATTGGATTAATGATGCCTAATACATTAGACATGTGGGTTATTGATAATATAGATGTGTTTTTATCAATTATTTCACGAGCGTGAACTAAATCTATAATACCGTTTGAATCATTCTCTAAATATCTTAATTCTGCTCCAGTTTCTAGACATAATTGTTGCCATGGTACGAGATTCGAATGATGTTCCATTTTAGATATAACTATATTATTCTCTTCAGAAATACTTTTTGATAATCCCTTAGCTACTATATTTAATGATTCACTGGTATTACGAGTCCAAATAATTTCTTCAGGTTTTGAATTTAAAAAATTTGCAATTTTTGTACGTGCTAATTCATATGCATCAGTTGCTTCCATTGATAAAGTGTGCACACCTCTATGAACATTTGAATTATATTCTGAGTAATAATTGGATAAAGATTCGATAACCGAAATTGGTTTTTGAGAAGTTGCTGCATTGTCTAAATAAATTAGAGGATTCCCATTGATTTTCCTGTTCAAAATAGGAAAATCATTTCTTATTTTTTCTGTTTCAAAGTTATTCATGATAAATGTTTTGAATTGGAATAATACTTTAAGTTTACAACATTATAAATTTTATTTATGTTATCATTCTTCCTATGAATATTAATTTATTAACAAAAGATTCTTGTTGCTGTTGTATGAACGTGCAATCGGTTTCTTTAATTTGTTAAATAATTTAAGTTCATAAAAACAATTTATTGAAACCCCAAATAAGGGGTTTTTTTTTTGGCAAATTAAACTGGTAAAGGAATATGAAAATGTATTTTAAATTTATATCGAGATTTATATTAGTACAAATAACTATATTTGTTACTGCAGTAGGGTGTACTTTTCCGGAAATGGAACCTTCCTATGAAGTATGGGCTGTTGACCAATCTGGTACTGAAAGCGACGGGACTGGTGGACTCCTATATATATGGGATGGGCAAGATATTTTTCTAAAGGATGCCAAGGATGCAACTCCTGAAATTATAGACCTTGCAGAAGCAGCTAAAGACGCTAATTGCGACGCTCCGAAGTTGCCACATATGATACTTTCCAACTATACCTCCCCGAAGGCCAGCCATGCCATTCTGGCCAATGTAGGTTCTGGTAACACATTCTTCATAAACAT
>CEVQ01012321.1_pt1 | contig 22393 bp, 24 predicted proteins | sample 356551 | NCBI WGS metagenome assembly CEVQ01 (sample SAMEA2623756, study PRJEB7988) | marine metagenome | biome: marine biome (ENVO:00000447); feature: mesopelagic zone (ENVO:00000213); material: "saline water (ENVO:00002010), including plankton (ENVO:xxxxxxxx)" | depth 250 m | reverse complement strand
GAAGAGAAGGTAGAAAAAGAAGTTGAAGATTATTTGCTTGTCAAGGTAACCGATTCAATACCCACATTCATAGGAATGGACTCGAAGAGTTACACATTGGAAAAGAATGATATTTTACATTTACCAAAATATAATGCTAGACTTTTAATGGATGCAGGAAAAATAGAACGGATGGAATAAAGATGAATAAAAAAGAGATGATAGCTGAAGATCTGAAAAAGAGAGGGAGAAATTCTCAAGATTATGAAATGAGAGGATATGGCTATGATGAAAATATCAACTTTGGAGAGATAATTGAAAGTACTAATGACAATGGACTACATGTAGGAATTGTTGATAATGAATTAGAAATAATATATTACAAAATAGATAAGCATGTTTGGGAACAAGGAAAATTTAAAGAGAGTAATAATGAGATTAGATTGGAAGATGGTAATCACAAACGAGCATACGAACAGATGACTGCGATGGGATTGAAAGTTAATTCGGGATTTAAATTTGGAGCAGATTATAGAGTATACTCGGAAAATGAAGAGCATGCCCCTTGGATAGTTATAGTATGCAATAACGAAATGAGATGGTTAGAGATGGCGAGAGCCATTAGAGTTTCACATGCTGTGAAAAAGAACCTAGTATTTTGGGTAAATGATGCTTGGATTACAGTGAAGTGGATAAGATTGTAAAATTCACTGCGGACTGAGTGCTCCACAATCTGGACACTGATTGATTTCTTTAATATTATAAGAACAGCCACAAGCGGGACACTTATTCGGTAAAGATTTTTCTTTTTTAATTTTTGTAACTCGTTCTAAAGATAGTTTATTTTCCTCTACGTTGGAAACATTGAAACGTCCAGGTCCACCTAACTCAGCCATGACGTCAGGAGTTAACGATAACATGCCTGCATCATCGATTATAATTTCACGAGTTGATGCTAAACTATCGAAAGCGACATCAGTACCATGTTGTGCAACGAACCTACCATCACGCAATTCGAGAGACCGATCGGTGAAATCTGCCACCTCACGATTATGTGTGACTACAAGGAATGCCATATCGAATTTCTTATGTAGGTCATTGAAAAGTTGAACGACCATACGGCCTGTAACGGGATCCAGCGAACCTGTCGGTTCATCGGCTAAAATTAGTTTAGGTTTAGTTACCAATGCCCTAGCTATTGCGACCCTTTGAAGTTCACCACCAGAAAGCTGTTCTGGAATGGCGTGCATTCTTGAAGTGAGGCCTAATTCTTCTATTATCTCTTTTGCTCGAGTAGAAGCTTCTCGAGTAGGAATTTCAGCGTGCCTTAGAGGTTGAATGACATTATCTAAAGCGGAAAGATGAGGAAGGAGATTCCCCTCTTGGAAAACGAAAGAGATAGTGTTTCTACGGTGTTCTACCAGTTCTGAACCTTCCATCTGTGTTAGGTCCTTATCGTTCAGGAAAACCCGTCCCGCTGAAGGTCTTAGTAAACCTCCAAGAGCTTTCATGAGTGTAGATTTTCCAGAACCGGAAGGTCCGACAACTGCGATAGCTTCGCCCTCTTTAATTTCTAAGTTAAGACCTTTCAGTGCAACTACATTGCCCTCTTCCGCTTTAGACTCGTAAACATGATAAAGATCTGTTGCTTTTAGTAACATGATATCACTCCGTTTTCAAAACTCCCGCCAAATCGGCTTTGAGTGCACGTCTAGTTGTGGCCAGCAATGCTACTAAAACGGCTGAGAAAACAGCAAGTCCTACAAGGAAAAGGTTGAACCATGGCCAAACTAGAGTTCTTTCTATTGGAGTCTCACTACCTCCGAATGCTTGGAATACTTGACCGAATAGATCGAAAAGGCCATTGAAAGAATAAGTTATTCCCATTCCTAAAAGACCTCCTAAAAGCATACTTGCAACTACGATAGATAGAATTTCGAAAAGAATTAATTTAGTTACTTGAGCGTGGCTCCCACCTATTGCTTGAATTAGAGCTAATTCTCGTTTCTTCTGAGTCAGAACCAAAGAGAGAAAGACGAAACTAGTTACAACAGCAGCAGAAGATGCTACTAAGAATTGTAAAGATAATAGGCCAGGTGCACCGAATATCAAACCACCATTACGCTCTACATCTCTATGTTCATCTTCCCAATTGATAATGTCTGATACTGAACTCGAATAAGAAATTTGACGAGAGAGATCAACTAAATCATCTCCACTGTTCTGTGTAGATAAATCTCCGACATTTACCCACCAGGTAGCACTTCTCCATTCATCAACAACTACATCTGAAGTTAAGGTTCTGAATGAATCTTCACCAATCATCATTGAATTTAAAGAAGAAGAAGTGGACATTCCGGGCATCCATTGATGTTCTCCTGCAAAATTAAGTTCGACTTGTGAAAATGACGAGAGGTTGAATGTAAGACATTTACAATCGTGTGTAGCCAATTTTTGATTTTGTGGGCCATCATTCCAATCTGAATTAGTCAGTTGCCAAACGGAATGGTATTTGCCTAATGTGAAACCGTTCTTATTTTCAATACTATCTAGTGCAGCATCCATATCGCCTTGGAAAGATGGACAGAGAACTGAATCGGAAATTTCACAAGGTGCATTCCGACCAGAACCGCCTACGTTGAAGGAATCTGTATCCCAACGAAGAACATCGCGTGCACCGTCTAAAATAATCCAAGTTTCTATTAGATTGTCATCGTTTTCAGAAGGATGAAGATATAGAATTGGAATAGTAGTAATAGAGAAAGTAGAATCCGTATAACCTGCAACATCAAGTTGAGAACGGATGAAAGAATTGGCTTCAGTTTCGTTCAATTCTGAATCGAAAATTATTCTAATATCAGAACCGACAGAGAGTGAAACTGTACGTTCATCTACTTTAGAACCAGTATATCCTTGAGTTGCAGCCATTGTAACGATTGATAAAGTTAAAACGATAATCAGAGAGAGACGTCCTACACCTTCAGTGGAAGAAGATTTTTGAATCGCACGACCGACATCTCGAAGAAGATTCGTATTTCTGAGTGGTTTTTCAATGAAACTCGGTGCTGATGCTCCTAATCTAGACAATACTAACGCCCCACCTACCCACAAAAAGAATGGTCCAAAAAAACTGAAAATACCATCCAAAAGACGATTTGCAATTAAACCTTCATCGAACATCGTACTATTGAGATATGTGGATCTTTCCATCAATGTATCGAATAGGGCGAGAGCCCCTATGACGAATAGAGTCCAATGAAGCCAGTATCTCGGTTTTTTGACATTTTGAACCTTTCTAACACCCTCGGCTATTTCCTGTTCAAGGAAAGATTTAGTTCTAGAGCGTCCAAAAATAAGAGCCAGACCTAAAGTAGCAAAAGCAGTGAATAATGTAGCTATCAGGCCTAGACTTACACTGACATTAACGGGAGTACCGCTAGCGTGAAGGAACCCTTTGAAGTTTAGAACGTAAGGAATCAAGAACATTGCTAAAAGATAGCCTAACAGCCAAGCAACGAAACTCATGATCGCCAATTCAAGTATGACCATTCTGTGAAGGCCTTTTGCACTACCGCCTATTGTTCTGTGGATAGAGATTTCACGCCGTCTCTGTTCTAAAGAGAGAATTAAACCGTAAATTAAAACGGACATTGAAAGAATCACTATAGGAATCATGATGATGTAAACAAAAACTTGTACGAGATAGTTTTGAATTTCCAAAAAGGCGATTGTGTCATCTACAATATTCTTAACATTCAATCTAACTTCATTTTCTAACGGAATAGATTCTAAACTTTGTTCTATATCGTCAAGATAAGTTACAGTGTCGCCAACGTCAGTGGGGAAACTGGTACGATCTATAGCTATAGCGAGATATGAATGATCACCAGCAATGAGTGCAGATTTATCTTCTCCTGAAAGAATGCCCCATGGAATGTAAAGAGATTGTTGTGAATTAACTGGGCTTGCCCAGATAGTGTCATCGAAAACAGAGCTGATTGTTAGATTAGATAATGTAATATTACTGTAACAGAATTCGAAACCTCTATCTATTCCAGACCTGCCTGAACATTCACCATCTACAAGAGCAGTGTCGTGTTGGAACGTTACGTTTATTTTATCTCCTAACTCGGCATTGGCTTCACTAAATACCTTATTAGGGATTGAGATTAACCTATCAGATACAGCAACTTCATAACTTGATGGCCAAGAACCTTGGATTAAACGTTCTGAATGTCTGTCTGCTAAAACCCCCGTAAACATACCATCCCCCAACATACGAACGGGTCTGTAGGCACTAATGGGAGGGCCTCCCTGTTCATCTTCGTCAATAGTAAAACTGACATTACTCCAATCTTTACCATTTCCATCCCAGGAGATAACCTCTAAGGGTCGAGCTTTCAGATAATCATCTGAAAACCATCCAGCACCATGTTCACCCTGCCTACCTGCGGCAACAGAACAACCGGCCACCCCATCTACGGTTAGCATTTCTATACAATAAGATTCGTAAATTGAATAATCATCAGTACGATTTTCACCTCCTTTTTCAGTATAGAAATCCATTCTGAAATCGTAATATTCTGATTCTAAGGAATTTTGGAAAAAGAGTTGCATTAAACCTGAGCCGTAAACTAAAACTGATGAAATTACTAAAGAAGCTAGAAAAACACCGGCTATGACTGCAGCGCCTCTAGCTTTTCCTCTCCAAGCAGAAAGAGCAGCTATTCGAAAACTGTCGGGAGATCTGGCTATTCGGGATTTAATTCCAGCTATGCGTCCTTTTTTGGACATTACTTATCCTCCCAAGCAGTATCAACGTTAGAAGCAACGACTTTGCCTTCTTTGATTAACAGCATACGATCGGCTTTTGAAGCGAGATGTGGATCGTGTGTAACCATCAGAATAGAGATTGGATTCTTTTTGTCATGACAGAGTTCTTTGAAAAGTTCAAGTATGTCTTCAGCCGAAGACAGATCTAGATTTCCAGTTGGTTCGTCAGCTAAAATTAAATTTTTTTGACCAGAAATAGCCCTAGCAATAGCTACACGTTGTGATTGACCTCCAGATAGTTCATCTGGTTTGTGTTCAGCTCTATCGAAAATGCCAGTTCTCTTTAGAGAATCGGTTGCTCGTTTTTCCGATTCTTCAGCAGAAAAGCCGGAGAGATCTAAAGAGAATGCGACGTTGCCTAATGCAGTAATGTGATCGAGAAGATGAAAATCTTGAAAAATCCAGCCGATATGTTTTCTTCTTAATTCGACTACCTTACTAGGAGAATCCATTCCATATCTGAAATCATTCATAGAGATAGACCCCCCATCTGCCTCTAGTAATCCACCAACGATGTTTAGAAGTGTAGATTTGCCACTTCCAGATGGACCCATCAATGCCACTAATTCACCAGATTTAATCTCAAAGTCAACCCCTTTAAGAACTTCTAATCTAGTTTCACCACTGCCGAAACCTCGAGTGAGATTGCTAACTTTAAGCAGTGAATCGTGTTTCCCCATAAATTAACTCCATGGAGGTAGAGTTGTAGTTAAAATCTCTTTCGGTTTAATAATAAAATAATTTTAAATAGAAGTACCTTTCGATATGACCATGAATATAGAGTGTGATGGAGTCTTCAGTACTAGTACTACAGGAATATTAGACTGTGGTGAAAGTATATTGGAAATTAGTGTTATTAAGGCGATTCTGACATTAGTTATTGGATATCCTGTAATAATATTCGTATCGAAACAGATTGCTCGTTTATTTGATAGTGTAGATTTAGATGAAACTGTAGAGATATTTATTCAAAAAGTTGCAAAGGTGACTATGTGGATTCTTCTCCTGATAACCGTATCAGGTACAATGGGAGTAGATGTAAGTGCAATACTTGCTGGACTCGGTATAGCAGGTTTAGCACTAGCGTTTGCAGCTCAAGATACATTATCCAATGTCGTAGGTGGAGTTTTCATTATGATAGATCGACCATTCAAAGTGGGAGATAGAATTAAGCTTCCAACAAAAATAGGTAGTCTGTACAGTAGTTGGGGTGATGTAAAAGAGATAGGACTGAGAACTACAATTGTACGTTCTACAGACGGAGTTATCGTAACCGTACCTAACAAGAGTTTGATAGGTGGGCCAATTGTCAATTTCAGCCATGATAGAGATGCAGCCCTAAGAGTTAGACTTCGTTTGGGATTAACACCCATATGGTCTAATGTTCAGAAAGCAGAAGATGTAGTAAACGAAATTGTGAAAACACATCCAGACATTAATCAAGAAAAACCTAAACCTCCACAGGCAGTTCTGAGGGACTTTGGAGATCAGGACGTACTAATGGAGATTAGATTTTACGTAAAAGAACCAAGAAAGATGAGACCTACAAAATCTGACGTAGTTAAAGAAGTACTAAGAAGATTTGAAGAAGAGAAGATTAGTTTGGCATATCCTGTACGTGTAAATATGAACGCAGATGTTGACATTAAAGATCTCGGTTTTTAGGCAGAGAATTAAATAGATACTCTTGATAGCCAGATTAGTGATTAGCAATGAGTTTTGAACTACCTGATTTAACATATTCTTTCGACGCGCTAGAACCCCACATAGATGCAAAAACGATGCAGATACATCATGATAAGCATCATCAAGCATATGTCAATATGCTGAATGGAGCAGTAGAAGCTGCAGATGGGGCCTTGGATGGTAAAAATCTAGAAGAATTGATTGGAGATTTAGATGGAGTTCCTGAAGGTCAACGTATGGCTGTTAGAAATCACGGCGGTGGGCACTGGAATCATAGTCTTTTCTGGGAAATAATGGGTTCGGATAGTGGAACAATGTCTGATGAGTTATCGGTGGCAATAGATTCTGCTTTTGGATCAATGGATGAGATGAAAGAGGCGATGCATAAAGCTGCAATGACACGGTTCGGTTCAGGATGGGCTTGGTTATGTTCAGATAATGGAACATTATCAGTCTGCTCCACTAGTAATCAAGATAATCCTTTGATGGGTGCTGAAGTTTGTGGATGTGAATGTGGAACTCCTATAATGGGTGTAGATGTGTGGGAACATGCATATTATTTGAAATATCAAAACTTACGTGGAGACTACTTGAACGCATTCTTCAATGTAGTGAATTGGAGTGAAGTTTCACGCCGATATGCTGAAACTAAGTAAGAAATCAGTATCGCAAACAGCTAAATAATACAAGTTTGAGTCTCAAATAAGAGATTCTGGTATAATAAATGACAATGAGAAGCGATCAACAGGCACTAATCGTTGTAATGATTTTGGTATTTGCATCTCTATTTTTATCGCCTGATTTGATGGTTTCGTCATTCGCTATGCTGTTGACATTTTCCATATTATTTCCATTGACAAATGTATATGATAGAAGAAAAATGACCAGACATAGCATTCAAAAAATGGAACCGGTAGAACAGATTATGATGGGTCTTGTAGTGTTTTTCACATGGCCGTTGATTTTAGCATTCATAATATATCATCAACAAAAATCAGGCAGAGCTATTGAATACGTAGTAGAGAAGAACCAATGGATGTATCAAATTTGGTATGGACAGAGGCCTATGGTTATGTTGAATATATTCTGCTATGCAGAACTTATGTTGATTTTCTTTTATAATTATATTTAATCATCCCATGGGAATTTAAAATTCAAAAGACTATTGAAGACTTCTGTGATTGCATCTACTTTTTTCTCTTCGGGTATAGATACTTTCTGTTCTGATCTTAGATAAATATAGAAGAAACCTATAGAGCATGCTGTTAAGATGTGCCAAAGTGCATGACCTTGCATTAAGCTTGCAGGATCGCAAAGTAGGCCATCTTCCAAAGAAAGATTCCAGATAATAAAAGCTGAAATGTAGCTACCGAAACCTAACCAAAAAGCAGGAACGTATGAACGTTTAATTTCTATTTGTTTAAATTGAGCGAACCAGAAAGCCATAGCTATCCAAATTAATTGCGTCCAAGCCAAATCTCCACCCCTTAGAACCAAATCAAAAAGAGCGGGGACTCCAAAAACTATCCAAGATTTTTGTGGATACCTAATACCAGCTTCAGTACACATCCAACACACTGTTAGAATTGCAAATATGTAACTTCCATGACCAACAAACCAAATAAAAGCTGAAATGAGAATATTCAATCCGAGATATGACCAAAGAAATGTTTTATCATTCCATTTTAAAATTCTTGTGAAATTGTAAACAACTGGAAAAGAAACAAAAAGAACCATCCCAGTATTATCTAACCACCCACCCCAATCAGTCTTGGTAGCGTGCATAGCGAAACTGCCTATTCCCAGTATAACTGCAGAATAACCATAAAGAATAGTGTATTGACTGCGACCATCCATTGGATTATTTCGTGGACCCCCTAGATATCCTATATGCCAAAGAACTCCGAAACCGACTATAACGTAAGCTAGATTGGACCAAGTGTTTGCAGGTTCACGTATCAGACCATCTTGCATTAATTCACAAAAAGCTGAATTGAAACCTACTTTACTTTCAGACTCCGCGCCCCAGCCATCTGAGCCATAATGCACTCCTGCAGCTGCAGCGATTGCAACTAGGAAAATTGCAAAACCTAGTTCATAGTATGTATTTGTCTGGTTCACGAAATCTACAAGGCACCTTGTTTAAGTAAAGATACCCTTATTGATGAAAGATGAGAATACAACTGATACTTATTATGATGATATTGATTGTTGGTGGATGTTTAGAAGGAAACAATAGACCGGAAAACGAAGGAGAAGTAAACAGAGAAGAAACGGCAGAAAACGAAGGAGAGAGAGAAAGAACAAATGAAACTGAAGAAACTGAGTCTGGAACAATAGTATCTAGAATTATAGATGGTGATACTATAGAAATGGACGATGGTTCAATTGTAAGACTTCTGTGCGTAAATACAGCTGAAAGTGGAAAACCTTGGTATCAAGAAGGTAAGGATTTTCTCGAAAATGCATTACTGAACGAGACCGTAATATTGATGAATGAAACAGAAGAAGATGATACTGACAGTTTTGGAAGAATGTTAAGATGGGTTTATTTGAGAAATGATACAGAGATTAGTATCAATCAAGTGTTAGTCTCAGGTGGTTTAGCATTTGTGGATTATTGTGAAAATAGTAAAAAAGAAGAATTGTTAGACAGAGAAAATCAAGCTAGAGAGATAGGAGTAGGTTTATGGGAAAAATCTATATATTATAATCAAATAAATATTACATCTCTGGCTTACAATCCTGATGGCTCAGACAGAGACAACATGAATGGAGAGAATATGACTTTTCATAATGAGGGTAATGAAACGATAAATCTTACTGGATGGATTATACAGGATCGAGCAGGACATTCATACGAATTTTTGGAATACATAGTAGAACCAGAAGTCGGGTTTACAATATATTGCGGAAATGGAGAAGACAATCAAACTGAAGTTTATTGGGGTTCAAATTCACCAATATGGAATAATGACGGAGATAGGATGACACTTAGAGACATTGATGGATATCTAGTAAACGAATTCAAATATGGTACTGAATATGAATCTGGAGCTGAAATTGGATAAGCTATGAAAAAGAAACTGTTGTTTGTTTGTGTTGGTAATTCATGTAGATCTCAGATGGCAGAAGCTATTGCTCGTGACATGGGGTACGAAGCTGAAAGTGCAGGAACAAGGCCTGCAGAAATGGTACACCCCAATACAATAAAAGTATTGAAAATGAAGAATATAAATGCTGATGGCCTTAAACCAAAACATATTGACTCGATTGAAAAAATTAAAGAAAAAATGGTGATATCTATGGGATGTGGAGTAGAATGTCCAAATATAAAAATTGACAAAGATTTGGGTTTTGAAGATCCGAACAAAATAGAAGATTATGTGGAAATAGCTAGTAAAATTAAAAATTATTTGAGTAGTTTATGATTGAGTAACAGAAACTCTGGGCCTTTTGGTTTTGGTTACTTTTTTGGAGCCCCATCTCATTGGTTTCAATATTTTCTCTGCCAAATCCATATTGTCTGTTTTCAAAACAACACGACTTCTGTATTTTGAAGTAGTCGCATAAAGATATTGAATATTAACGGAAGCGTCAGATAGTTTTTGTGTTATCTGCATTAATGCTCCTGGGTAATCAGATACGTCGAAAATAAGAACTGGAGATAAAATTGTGTTGAAACCCATATGATCAAGGACGATACGCGTTTTCATTGCGTCGTTTGTAATCATGCGGATTACTGCATGATCAGAAGCATCGGTCATTGAAATTGCTCTGATATTGATACTGGCTTCATTCAACGTATCACAGACAGATTGTAACTCTCCTGGATTATTTTTACACATGAAAGAAATTTGACTATCTTTGTTATATTTTTCACTCATACGACATTCCCACTTACAAAAGATATTAAAATATTATGTTGAAATTAATGTTGACTTAACAGGCTAAAATATCGTTCTTGGCGATCGCAAAGAATAGAGACCACTATTCCATCTGGTTGATGTTTTTCGATATAACTTTCAGCGGCTAAAATATTTGCTCCAGAACTGATGCCGGCCATTAACCCCAAATCTTTGGTGAGTTTGCGAATTCGAGAGATTGAATCTTTAGAAGAAACTGCTACGACTTCATCCACTAAATTCATATCAACAATAGGAGGAATGAAACCATCACCAATTCCTTGTATCATATGTTCACCGGGTTCACCACCACTCATAACTGCAGATTCTGTTGGTTCAACTGCAACAATATGAACATCTGGAAATGATTCGATTAATGCTTCTCTGACACCCATAAGAGTTCCTCCAGTTCCGGTGCCTGCAACAAAGGCAGAGATATTCTGATTTAAATTTAAATCAGCTACTTGGCGAATTATTTCTTGACCTGTGGTGGAGTAATGGCAATCTACATTATCTATGTTTTCAAATTGATTAGGGCAATATGCATTCATCTCTTCAACTAGTTGATCTCTATATTCTAAAGCTCCTGCAAAATCATTATTTCCAACTTCAAAAATCTCCCCTCCGAAGGAACGAATCATGACCTTTCTCTCTTCACTCATATTCTTGGGCATAACTGCAATCATCCTATATCCACGTTCTGCAGCTAACATTGAAAAGGCAATTCCAGTATTCCCACTAGTTGCTTCGATTATCGTACCTGATTTTTTGATAGAGCCCCGTTCTTCAGCTAAATCTAAAAGATGTTTAGCCATACGATCTTTGATACTACCGCTGGGGTTTGAAGATTCTAATTTGGCATATAAATTCTTTGAAATTTTAACAAGAGAAGTATTTCCAACACAATTTGAAACAGAAGAAACAGCTTTAGATGAAGCCGGAACTTTAGAATTCAAATTTGCCTTAGCGGAAGCTAAATTATTCAAAAAATCACCTGATTATATTGCATGAGGAATGAGTTTATAAATTGACTTGAAGGAAGGAAAAATAATTATCTCGGAACTAAATCTGATTGACGAAAAATGCGAATGTTTTCTTTCTCAGCTAAAAGAATCATTTCTCTCAAAGCAGATTTTGGCATCCCTTTACGATGAAGATAGATGCCATCAGCAGAAGAGACGGATAATGCTTTTTTGAGTAAATTGGGAGTTATAGTTTTCAGTCCATAGTTTGCAACTATATGACCAAAAGAAACTTCATGAGAAAAAAGAGCTTCAGTGAACCTTGGAGCATAATGGCCACCGCCAATTCCCACCAATTTAGGGCCTTTTGATGGTTTAAAATTTAATATCGCTTTTGCAATTGCCTCTGCAGGTTCTTTCAACTCCCACCTATCTGGAGAAGAACCTATTTCAATGAAAAAAGTGGGCGTTTCAACATAGGGCCCATGGTGTGTTGCTTCTAAACAGATTTGATAACCATCAGGAGCAGTTTTATACAGTTCAAATAGAAGACCTGACATCTCAGAAGGGGATGTATGAGATACATCATTATCAGAACCCCCATATTCTGCTACACCCCAATTACCAATGGGGTGGACTGTTAAACTCGGAGTTCCACTAGCAGCTTTATGTCTTGATAAAAAAGCGAGAATATTTATTTTTTTATTTGTTTCTTTTTCCCAACGAACATCTATATTTTCAGCATTTATGTGTAAATCATCAATCATTGCCATCTGAGTGTTTATATTACAAAAGAAATTGTAATCTTTAGTAAGAGACCAAATGGGGTTTGAATCGAAAATACCTGTTTGCTCCCAAGAACCTAACTCCAATAAAGTATCATGCAGATTAACTGATGCAACGTCTGACTTTGATGCAAGAATTAAATTCATGTTAAATATTTTTATTTACTAAATCGACTTTGACGTCGTGCTCATTAGCTATTTGTTTGGCTTTATCGTAGCCCGCATCTACATGGCGCATAATTCCAGTACCTGGATCAGTAGTCAGAACAGTTTCTAATCTTTTATCGGCATCTTCAGTACCATCGGCAACAACGACCATACCTGCATGTAATGAATAGCCAATTCCTACACCCCCTCCGTGATGAAAGCTAACCCAAGTCGCGCCTGCTGCTACATTTAACAATGCATTCAAAAGCGGCCAATCTGCAATAGCGTCGGAACCATCAAGCATATCTTCAGTTTCACGATTAGGAGAGGCGACTGAGCCGCAATCTAAATGATCTCTGCCGATAACAATAGGTGCTTTCACTTTACCATCTCTAACTAATTTATTAAATGCGAGACCGGCTTTTGCTCTTTCACCATAACCTAACCAACAAATTCGTGCTGGAAGACCTTGGAACTGGACAGTATCTCGTGCCAACTCAATCCAACGTTTTAATGGTTCATTATCAGGAAATAAATCTAGAATGACTTTATCAGTTTCATAAATATCATTCGGATCTCCTGACAAAGCAGCCCATCTAAATGGACCTTTACCTTCACAAAAGAGTGGTCGTATATATGCAGGAACAAAACCTGGAAAATCGAAGGCATTTTTTACGCCGGCTTTTTCAGCTCCAGCGCGTAAATTATTACCGTAATCAAAAGTATGCGCTCCTTTTTTCATAAGACTGAGCATAGCTTTGACGTGGTCGCCCATCGTCTCTATGCTTCTCTCTGTGTATTTTTTAGGGGATTCAAATCTTAATTTTTCTGCATCAATCACATCCAACCCTCTTGGAATATACCCATTCAGAGGATCGTGTGCAGAAGTTTGATCTGTGAGAATATCTGGAATGACGTTTCTAGCTAATAGTCGTTCTAGTAAATCCACTGCGTTTGCAACTACGCCTATCGATTTTGCTACTTTATTTTCTTTCCATTCTAAAGCAGTATCTATTGCTTCATCGATATCTGTTAAAAGTAAATCGCAGTATTTTGTTTCTATACGTTTTTGGATACGAGATTCATCGACATCTGCTGCTAAAAATGTACCTTCGTTCATAGTAGTAGCTAAAGGTTGAGCCCCTCCCATACCACCTAAACCACTACTGACCACTAATCGGCCAGATAAACTACTGTTGAAGTGTTGCTTTGCGGCTTCTGCAAAAGTTTCGTATGTTCCTTGAAGAATGCCTTGCGTACCTATGTATATCCAAGAACCTGCAGTCATCTGCCCATACATAATCAAACCTTTCTTTTCTAAATCATGAAAATGATCCCATGTTGCCCAGTTTCCAACTAAATTGGAATTTGCAATTAGAACTCTAGGTGCGTTTGGTTGTGTTCTAAAAATACCGACTGGTTTACCGCTCTGTACTAATAATGTTTCATCATCTTCTAAATTTGTTAAACAGTCAACGATAGAATGATAACATTGTTCATTTCGTGCTGCTTTACCTCTACCACCGTATACGATCAATTCATCTGGATTTTCAGCGACTTCTGGATCTAAATTATTCATTAACATTCTAAGAGCTGCTTCTTGTTGCCAACCCTTACAGGTGAGTGTGGTGCCTCTAGGTGATTTGATTGATACCATTTAACTTAGAATTTCATCGAGTCTATCTAGTTCGATACCTCTTTTCAATTCTTGTGCTATTCTTCTTCCAGTACTGAGACCTGGAGCTACAAAATCAGAATAAGGTGAACCTGAAGGGAATGGATTTGTACCTGCGACGATCCGTGCTGAAATTTCGAAAACCCGTATATCTAATTGATCTGTTACGACTGTTTCTAAACAGAATGCACCGACCATTCCTCCAAACTTTTCAAAGGAACCTTTGATAGCATTAGCGCCCATTTCCAAAACCCTAGGAACTAGGGATTCTCTCAAAATTACAGGTATATTTCCAGTTACAACAAAAGAAGGATACATGCCTACGGATTTTAATTTTTCTTGGGAACCTAATTTGTAGATTTCATCAATATTAGATTCGTCTCTTCTATCTGCAGAGAGCATTTCAAGATTGCCATTTTGAACTGTATAGCCATCGTTGCTGAATGGCGTGTAAAAATAATGTATATAGTATCGCGTTCCTAAAACATACTCTTGAATGGTGAATTTGACACCTTCTTGGATATTCTCTTCGAATTCAGCGACCGATCTAGCTATGAAATAACCTCTACCTCCGCTAGCCCCGTGATATTTTACTAAAACAGGCCCTGAAATATCATTAGCATCTAAAATCTCTGTAGGCATTTTGAGTCCTGCCCCTTCTAACCATTTTCTTTCGAGATTTCTATCAGACTCCCACCTCAAGGCAAGTCTGTTTCCAAAAGTTAAGACATTCCATTCTTCAAAGGCGTCGACACCTAGATATTGAACTACTGAGCCGTGTGGTACGACTACGCAATTTCTTTTTCTTAATTCATCCGAAATATTGGCGAGATCTGAGTATTTTTCTATTGATATAAATTCATCCGGTTTGGCTAACGGGAAAGCATCGTAATATTTCGGTGGTTCTCCTACCGATATTCCTAATGTTTTGAAACCTTCTAATTTAGCGCCATGAAAAATCTGTAAAGAAGAATGAGAGCAAACTGTGGCTATTGTGATGTTATCTTTATCAAGATCTGAAATAAGTTTGGCTGAATCGATGCCCGATACCATTACCCCTTACTTCGGGGGGGATAATTACTGTTTTTGTTTAGAACTAATGCTAAACTTCGAAATTTTTACCTATAGTTTTATTCCAAATCCACTTTAGAGGATCGTAATATTCATCAACAACCCTCTCTTTTAATGGAATAATTGCATTATCCGTAATAGTAATATTCTCTGGACAGACTGTTGTGCAACATTTAGTTATATTACAAAAACCGACGCCGTGCTTTTCTCTAATATCAGATAATCTATCACCTTCATCCAAAGGATTCATTTCAAGACCTGCGAGGCGTACCATAAAACGAGGACCGGCGAATTCATCTTTCAAATCGTGATCCCTTAATACGTGACAAACATCTTGGCATAGAAAACATTCGATACATTTACGGAATTCCTGGGTACGGTTGATTTCCTCTTGGAACATGCGGGGATCTGAATCTTTTGTATGTTGATGTGGGGCTATTCTTTTGTTTACTTCATAATTCCAAGAAACATCCGTTACTAAGTCTTTGATTACTGGGAATGTTTTCATAGGTTGTACTGTGATTGATTCTTCTTCAGGAAAGTCAGAAATTCGAGTCATGCAGGTGAGACCTGGATGGCCGTTTATTTCAGCTGAACAAGAACCGCATTTTCCTGCTTTACAATTCCATCTAACCGCTAAATCAGGAGCTTCTGTTGATTGTATTCTGTGTATTGCATCTAAAACCACCATACCAGCCTCTACTTCAACATCAAAAGACTCCATGCGAAGATTGTCGTCATCATCTCCTCTTTGAATTATGAATTTTCTTTTAATTATACCACCTCCTTTTGAACGAAATCAGATAAATCGCTTGGCATCTTTGTAAGAGGAGATCTAACTACAGACATCGAATCTGGACTTTTTCTTATTATTATATTTATAGTTTCAAAAACATCATCATAATTGGGATAATCTAAACGGGTGTGCGCACCTCTACTCTCTGTGCGTTCCAGAGCAGCAGATGCTACTGCTTTACTTGCGATTATCATATTATGTAAATCTAAACAGAGGTGCCATCCTGGATTATACTTTCTGCTTCCAGTGGTTCTTAAATTAGTTAATTTTTTACTTAGTACGTTTAATTCATCGATGCCTTTCTGTAAACCTTCTTCTGATCTAACTATGCCTACATTTTGCTCCATTATTTCTTGGAGTTCTTCTTGTAATTTATATGGAGAGATACCCTCTTCTCCATTTAATGGTCTCAATAAATCATCTAAAGCAGTTTGAACGTCCTTAGGTTCAGGAGGTGTAAAATCTGTAGAGCTAGCATGATTCGATGCTGCTTGTCCTGCTAATTTACCAAAAACTAATAAATCAGAAAGAGAATTTCCGCCCAATCTATTAGCCCCATGCATTCCTGCTGCAGCTTCACCGGCTGCGAAAAGGCCATCTATAGTGGATGAACCGGTAGTTGCATCTACTTTTACGCCCCCCATCATATAATGTGTAGTTGGACCAACTTCCATACGAGTGGTAGTAATATCCAAAACGGCTAATTCCTTGAACTGGTGATACATTGAAGGTAGCTTTTGCTTAATATATTCTGGAGACCTTCTTGAGGCTATATCTAAGAATACGCCACCGTGAGGAGAACCTCTTCCTTCTTTGACTTCATTCATAATAGCTCTTGCAACTACGTCCCTAGTCAATAATTCAGGAGGTCTCATTGCACCCTCTTTTCCATCTAGCCAATCATTGGCTTCATCTTCATCTTTAGCCGTTTCAGCGGCAAAAACTTCTGGTATGTAATTAAACATAAAACGTTCTCCTTCTGAATTTACCAATATACCGCCTTCACCACGTACACCTTCTGTGACTAATGTGCCCTTAACACTTGGTGGCCAAACCATACCAGTTGGGTGGAATTGTACAAATTCCATATCTATCAAATCTGCACCCATCAAATAAGCCAATGAATGTCCATCGCCAGTATATTCCCAAGAATTAGAAGTGATACGATATGCCTTGCCTATCCCTCCGGTAGCCAGTATGATTGCTTTGGTTTCAAAGATTACGATCTCACCAGTTGCACGATCATAAGCCATGGCGCCTACTGCCTTTCCATTCTTTTTGAATAATCTAAAAACAGTATATTCCATAAACATGTTGATATTTTTTTGATGAACTGCATGATCTTGTAAAGTTCGAATGATTTCAAGACCTGTGCGATCACCTACATGGGCTAATCGTGGATATCTATGCCCACCGAAATTACGTTGGTTTATCCTGCCATCTTCAGTTCTATCAAAAACTGCACCCCATGTTTCCAACTCGCGCACCCTCTCTGGAGCTTCTTCTGCATGAATTTTGGCCATTTCCCAGTTTGAGAGATTTTTCCCACCCCTCATAGTATCTCTGAAATGAACTTTCCAATTATCTCTAGAATCTGCATGACCTAATGATGCAGCTATGCCCCCTTCTGCCATTACTGTATGTGCTTTACCTAAAAGTGATTTAGAAACAATAGATACAGACATATCTGCGTCTGCTGCAGCTATAGCTGCACGTAATCCTGCACCGCCAGCACCGACGATCAAAATATCGCAAGATTCTTTTCTGATATCTTCACTCATAATCCAATTAACCACCTAATATTATGAAATCTAATTTTACAGCGAGAAACCTTACATAAACATCTGTAAAACAGACCCAAAAGAGTGAGAACCATGCCCATTTCATATGATCTTTATTGAGGCAACTCACACAATCATAAGCCTTTTGCTGAATCTTTGGTTTCTTGACTATTCTATCTGCATACCCTCCAATTAAATGTCTTAATGAATGGCACCCAAATGTATAACCTCCTAATAAAATCACATTGAGAGAGAGAACTAAAGTACCGAGACCTATGCCGAATTTTCCTTCAAAGGGTTTACCACCAAACCACATAGAAAGCCATGCATCGTAAGCTAAAATGAAGATAAAAATAATTGCGAAATAAAGCATATATCTATGAACATTTTGAAGAATGAGGGGCATTGAATTTTCACCCCAATAACTATTTCTAGGTTCGCCAACAGAACAAGCTGGTGGATCTGCCCAAAAAGCCTTGTAGTAAGTGCCCCGGTAATAGTAACAAGTAAGTCTGAAACCGGCCGGTGCCCATAATATTAGAAAGGCGGGAGAAAAAGGAAGAAAATCTGGCCAAAATGATGGCTTTTCAGCATGAAAAAGGGGTTCGTGTGCACCGTAGAATTCTGGAGAATAAAGCGGTGAAAGATAATTGGCCTCATGATCACCTTCGTAATAATAATGAGAATCGACTCCTAAAAAAGCTGCCCAAGTCATGTAGATTACTGCAGTACCTAAACCTAAAGCCACCAGTAATGGTTGAACCCACCACCAATCAGTTCTACGTGTGGCAAAAATACCCTCATCACCAGGTATAGCACAAGGAGGATTATTGGAGATTTTATCTTCCATATTAGTCCATAATAAAGGCAGTATATATCAAGAATGCATAAAAATAATTACTGAGAAACAAATTCATTCAAACGTTGATAGCCGTTCCTTATTGTTAATTCAGAAACACCCACTACTTTTGAAATGGTAGATTGGCTTCTTTTATCCTTTTCAATTTTTGAAGCGAGATAAATGACAGCTCCTATAACTGTATTAGGTGAAAGGCCGTCGCTGAAATTATTTGTTGATGCGATTTGTAAAATATCTTCGCATCTTTCAAATGTACGCCGATCTAATCTTAAATCAGAACTGAAACGCTTTAAGAAGACGAATAAATCGTGTTGTGGAAGTTTAAAATGCAATGATTTAGAGTAAAATTTCTGAAGTCTAATAATTTCTTTTTTGGGAACGCCTGAAGCAGTTGCAATTTCATCTAATGTGATTGCAAGATTATTCATTCGACAAACAATATACACGATAGTTGTTGCGACTTTTTCGGTATCTCTGCCTTTGATAAGGCCTTTTTTATGAACGTCATAAAAGATATCTGTTGAAGAAGAAATGAATTCTTTATGAATCTTGGGTGAAAGTGGGAGAATTTTAGAAATACTTCTTATAATTTCAATAGCTTTTGATGTTGTTTTATTTTTCGGTTGTTTCGGTATAATGGAAACATCTGATTTTGGTTTATAATTTTTCCATTCAGGGCCACTATTGGAAATCATTTACAATATATCTCCTTACCTATTAATTCTGTAACCCTTATACCTTTTTTAGGGGCAATTAACAGATATGGTTTTTTAACAGAACCAAAAACATCTATTACTTTTCCAATTTCTTTACCCTTGTAATTATAAACACGAGAATGGACATCTACTTTAGTTGTTGTAGGTACAACGACTGTGTTTTTTGCAGTGGCGTGTAATACATTACCTATAATTTTCATAATAGATTTACCTACCTAATACTTTGGATAATGTTTGCCCTATTAAAGCTGGATTTTCTGCAACAGTAATGCCTGCATTTTTCATAGCTTCAACTTTGGCATCTGCAGTACCCATACCTCCTGAGATTATAGCACCTGCATGACCCATGCGTTTGCCAGGAGGTGCAGTTCTGCCAGCGATAAACCCTACTACTGGTTTTGTAACAGTTGTTTTTACAAACTCGGCAGCTTTCTCTTCTGCGTTACCTCCTATTTCACCAATCATAATTATAGCATCAGTTTCTGAATCCTTTTCAAAAGCATCTAAACAATCTATGAATGTAGTGCCTATTACTGGATCACCCCCAATACCTAAACAAGTAGATTGGCCTAGACCTATTTCACTGACTTGATTGACCGCCTCATATGTTAAGGTTCCGGAACGTGATACAATACCTATTCTGCCTTTTTTGTGAATATGGCCTGGCATTATTCCTACTTTACCAACTCCTGGAGTTATGATTCCTGGACAGTTCGGTCCAATTATGCGTACGTTTTTATTTTTAGAATAATCTTTCAACTTAACCATATCTAATGCTGGTATCCCTTCTGTTATTACTATAATTAATTCAATATTGGAATCTATACTCTCTTTGATTGCAGAATAAGCAAATGCTGGTGGAACAAAAATACAGGAAACGTTGGCACCTAATATTTTGGCATCTGAAATAGTATTGAACACAGGTACGCCAAAAACATCGGAGCCCCCTTTTCCTGGTGTAACGCCTGCTACAATATTCGTTCCATAATCGAGCATGTGTTCAGTGTGGAATTGTCCATTTTTTCCAGTTATACCTTGAATTAGGATTTTACTTTCTTCGTTAAGCCAAATACTCATTCAGAACCCTCCAAAGAAGAAATAGATACACGAGCGCCTTCATCCATGTCAGATACGGCCGTTAATTGTAACTCTGATTGATTTAGTAAATCCCTACCTAATTCTGAATTTGTTCCAGATAGACGGACTATGAGTGGTATATTCAAATCTACATCTTGAGCTGCTGAAATGATACCTTCAGCTACGAAATCGCATCTCATGATCCCTCCGAAAATATTTACAAAAATTGCTTTTACTTCTGGATCTGAAAGTATCACTCTGAAACCTTCAGATATTTGATCCGGTGTAGCTCCACCACCGACGTCCAAAAAATTAGCTGGTTCACCTCCGTGTAATTTGATAATATCCATCGTAGCCATCGCTAAACCAGCACCATTCACCATGCAGCCGATTTCTCCATCTAATTTGATATAATTCAAACCTGCAGAATTGGCACGAGTTTCTAATGGGTTGTCTTCTGAAGAATCTCTTAATTCAGATATAGAAGGATGTCTGAATAATGCTGAATCATCGAAATTGACTTTGGCATCTAATGCAATGATTTCATCGGAAGTTGTGACAACTAAAGGATTTATTTCCACTAATGAACAATCGAAATCATAAGCCATTTTAGATAATTTTTGCATTAAATCAATCATAATTGGTATTTGGTTTTTTGTTAGTCCTAAATTAATAGAAATATTTTCAGCTTCTTGTAAATCAATAGAACCATTCGATTCTATATATAATTTCAAAATTTTCTCAGGTGTTTCTTTTGCAACTTCCTCTATTTCAACTCCACCTTCAGTTGAGATCATAAAAACTAATTTTTCAGATTCCCTATCTAAAACCAAACCTAAATACAGTTCATTAGAAATTTGACAACCTTCTTCTAAATAGACTTTTCGAACTAAGACTCCTTCTTTGTCTGTTTGGGGAGTTATAAGTCTAGAACCTAATAAATTATTACAAGCAGATGAAACTTCATCTTGACTTTTACAGAGAACTATTCCACCACCCTTGCCCCTTCCTCCTGCATGAACCTGAGCTTTAACAACCCACAAATCACCACCTAAAGAATTACAAGCAGAGAGACTGTCTGAAGATTCTTCAATGAGAATACCTCTAAGGGTGGGAATTTCGTATTTTCTAAATAGCTCCTTAGCTTGGTATTCATGAATATTCATACGGGTCTAACTGTAAGACTGTATAAGAGAAATCGCATCATCAAAAAATAAGTAAAAACTTAAATACACAAATGCTACCCGCGTGCCTGTCGATAGTTATGGCAAAGAAAACTAATGCAAATATGTATCGCAATATGAAAGTAGCATACACTCGTAGAAAATATATGGGAGGTGTGCCTGCCAGTAGAATAACTAATTTTGATACAGGCAATACTTCAGAAAACTTTCCAGTAACGGTACACCTAATTTGTAAAGAAAATTGTTACATTAGACACGTGGCTCTTGAGGCGGCGCGTTTAACAGCCAATAGAAGAATATCTGGTGCAGCTGGAAAGGAAGGCTATCACCTAAAAGTACGATTATACCCTCATCATGTTTTGAGACATAATAAAATTGCTCAGGGAGCAGGAGCAGATCGTATTTCAACAGGTATGAGGCTCTCTTTCGGTAAAATTGTTGGTTCTGCAGCACGTGTAAAACCGAATCAAAAATTAATGACATTAAGAACTACAGAAGATATGTTAGATGTAGCAAAAGACGCACTACGTAAATCATATCACAAAATTCCTACACCTTGTAAGATAGTAGTAGAACCTAATTAATGAGTGAATTAGTTACTAAAATAGGATTGCCGAAACCTGAGGGTTTTCTTTATTTTGTTGAAATGGACGGTACTGTATGGAAACATATGGGTGGGGAAAAAGAAATAGTTTATGATAAGAAATTTGAACGTGAAATTGGATACTTGTATTTTATTGATTTGAATGGTGATTTAGCCAGACTTCCCAATAATCAAATGAGAGATCCAGAAACTAATGAACTTTACAAACCTGGATCTCAGGTTATAGAAAAGTGAATAATCGAAAAGGAATATTAGTCGCAACTAGCATTCTCAAAAGTGAAGATGAAATATTAATCCTAAAACGATCAGAAAAGGTTGGTTCTTTTCAGGGAT
>CEVQ01133048.1_pt1 | contig 22541 bp, 19 predicted proteins | sample 356551 | NCBI WGS metagenome assembly CEVQ01 (sample SAMEA2623756, study PRJEB7988) | marine metagenome | biome: marine biome (ENVO:00000447); feature: mesopelagic zone (ENVO:00000213); material: "saline water (ENVO:00002010), including plankton (ENVO:xxxxxxxx)" | depth 250 m | reverse complement strand
ACTGTCAAAAATTTTTATTTCATCCGTAGCCTCATCAGTTACGTGAAGCTGATTCTTACTGTTGAAATCCAAAGTGACAGGCCTGGTAAATTTTGCCTCGTCATCATCAAGTGGATTTCCAAACTCGCCAATCCACTCTTCTTCAAAGGTAAAGTACTGAATTCGTGTTCCAAGCCGCGTGGCAGAATTGGGTCTATTTAAAAGGTAGATGATTCGGGACTTCCCAAGATCATCATTAATAGCAATATCATAAGGAAAGTTGAAACCCCTTCCGACTGGCTGATTACTATTTATACCTATCGTCTTAACAGTTTTCATTTTTTCACTTTCTCTAGATAAATATTCGTCGTAAGCACAAATTATAAATTACTCTTACCCAAAATTCGATGTCCTAAAATCGGAGTTTCAACACATCTGATTATGGAATACTAAAATTTAATGTTCTCTTTTCATATCTGTTATCACCATAATAAAATACATATCCCGCTACTATAAATATGCGCTAGGCTTCCTCTACGATAATTTGGCTACTTCTAAGGACTTAATAGGCCTTTTCGCAACAATGATTAGTAAGGTTGCAATCACGTAAGATACTACGGAAAACAAGAACATAGTTTCGTATCCATTTGTCACCTTGAACATGAATGCTCCCAAAGTCGGACCCAAGCCAAGACCCACAATCTGGAACGGCCCGACAATACCGGAGATAGTGCCATAAGAGTTACGTCCGTAGTAACTGGCCAACAACATTCCACCAAGTACCTCTAATCCACCGCTAGCCATTCCCCAAAGCAAAACCAAACCAAACGCAACTTTTTTGTCACCCACCAGCAAAAACAAAAAAGTTGCCACTATTACAGAAGGTAAAGCAACGAACATTAGTTGCCTGGGAGAATATTTATCAGACATGAATCCCCAAAAAGGGTGAGAGAAAGAATCCAATACGGAGGTTAGGCTCCATGCCAATGCCGCAACTGGTAGCGACATACCCAAGAAATTTAGAAACGGGACTAATTGAAAACTTACATTCCCCAAAGTAAGTATTATTAGGAACTGCGATACTCCAATAAGCCAAAGAGATCTGGTTTTCATAGCCTCTGAGGAGGTCCAGCTAACCTCTTCGGCAACTGGTGTTCCACCTTTTATAATCCTTGTTTCAGTAATATCTTTGCGCTCTCCATCAGGTAGAAGACCAATATCTTCAGGAGTTCTTCTCATAAATAGAATCAATGGAAGAGACAGTAGAATTGAGTACGTCCCAATCACCCTATAACCCGATCTCCAGCTTGATTGGATCGCCAGTAGAGATATTATTTGGACATTTATGGCTCCATAAAAAGGTCTTGCCATGGATATAAGACCTAAAGCGAGATTTCTCCTTTTGTAAAAAAAATTTACAGCAGCAGTTCTTGGCATAACACTTATTAGGACAGGAGTCCCGATACCTCTCGCAATCACATAAGCGATCGTAAACTGCCACAATGTCGACGCCCCTGCCAAAAAGTAGAAGCACAAACCGATCACTATTGCCGCGACTGGCATAAATATTCTTGGTCCTCTCGTGTCTGCTAAATGACCGACTAGGGGAGTCAAAATACCAGCCGTCCAAGTTCCTATTGTCACACCGATAGCTAAGGAACCTCTATCCCAACCAGTTTCTGACAATATAAAACTCTGTACTCCAGCAAGAGTCACTTGGGCTGAACCTGTAGAAGCGAACGTTCCTAGAGAAGCAACACCCAAAATTATCCACCCATAATAAATTTTGGTTCTAGGAGTCCAATTTTTAACGTCGCCGAAAATTTTCATTTCAGAATGCTAACACCGTTTGGAGGCATAAGCTGAGCAACGGGATTCTAGGGATACGACAATTTATCTACCTGAATCAACCACCAACGAAAACATCTGACTAAACAAATATGTTCAGACTAGCGACTGACTTAAATCAATTGTAGGCGAGGGGCGAAATAAACTCATGCTGTTCGAAGTATCCATTAGAAACTATGCTCGGATCTACCCCTAACCACCTCTCGGCTATGGTTGAGTAAATACTGCGAAAATCATTGTTGAAGTGGAGATCGCCTTCGAGTTGGTCAGTCTCTTTCAAAGATGGATAATCACCATACAACCCACCATTTACTGTTCCACCTATAACAAAAGCGGTTCCCCCTGATCCATGATCAGTCCCAGCTGAATTATCTTTGATTCGACGTCCAAATTCTGACCATACCAATACGAGCACATCATCTTCCAGATTGTGCTCTTTCATATCTTCCATAAAATCACCAATGGCATCCGAAGTTTCTGTCCATAGTTTAGTGTGAGTATCCAATTCGGCCGCATGGGTGTCAAAACTTCCGTGTTGAGTGTAAAACACTCTGGTGCCGATATCTGCAGTAAGAACTTGAGCGATACTTTTCATGGATTGGGCGATCGGATTATTCGCATATTCAACCGCCGATGAATACTGTGCGGGAGCCGTCCGCAGTATATCCGCCCCTTTAAGTGCGTCAATTCCAGTTTGCCCAATGAATTGGGCCACGTTGTCATGTGCCATCGCACTACCATATATCTGCGAAAAAGCGCTTAATGCTAGGTCACGTGATCGTTCTCCCTGTATGTCAGGAAATAATCCATAATTCTCGAGATCACTAACAGAAGCAACGGGCACACCTTTGCAGGACAGCGCCCTGGGTAGCCCCTTCCCAAAATTCACACCTGCTATAGGATTTTCACCATTTGGATCAATTTCCCTTAAAGCTCGACCCAACCATCCTGATTCACCTATTCCAACAGACTCACCTGTGTTCCATATGTCTATCGACCGAAAATGAGATCTATTGGGTTCCGGGTATCCCACTCCATTTATCACAGCAACTTTTTCATTGTCCCATAGGTTTTTGATAGATCTAAGGGCGGGATTGAATCCCAAATGGTTATTAATTTTAAGAACTCTGTCCTGTTCTATACGAACTTCTTTTCGCCAGTCGTAGTAGAGACCGTCACCGTACGGGATCACCGTGTTAAGGGCATCATTTCCACCGGAAAGTTGAACGATCACTAAGGAACGTGGTTTCACTTCTGCTACCATTTGTATTCTCCTCATTATCCCTTCAATTAACTACTTAGGTTTGTGGGATATAGCCTTTCAATTATCTCTCTCGTACACTTGAATCCGATGTCTATTTGTTTCTGTAATGAAAAGTCGGCTTTCACTATCTAGCATGAGGGATACAGGTCCCCAAAAAAGTTTTTCAATATGCGAGGATTCTTCGTGGGGATCGTCGTTGAAGTAGTCTATATCAGGTTCCAAATTTGCACGTTCTCTAGCCCCAGCCTCCTCAACATTTACTCCCAAAAAATCCTCAGCCCATTCAGAATTAGTAGCCTGTCCCCGAATCTTTTGTACAAATTCTCCGTCAGGACCGAATACTTGTACCCTCTCATTTCCCCAATCTGCTACATATATATATCCCTCCTGGTTCACTATGACTCCAGCGGGTTTAATCAATTCTCCTTCCTGACGTCCAGGAGAACCATACTTCGCTACAAACTCTCCATTAGGGGTAAAACGCTGGATACGGTCGTTACCCCAATCAGCTACAAAAATCTCCCCTTGTTGATCTACACCCAGCCCCCAAGGCAAGTTTAAACAACCGTCTCCGTTTCCATACTCACCAAATGATTGGAGAAATTCGCCATCACTCGTAAATTTTTGGATTCTATGGTTCCTAGAATCCGCTATCAACACGTTGTTATCTTGATCAAATACTATTCCAGACGGCCCATTAAGCATTCCATCAATTTCCCCTCCAGATCCCCAATGCTTTAGAAACTCACCTGATTCGTTGAAAACAGAGACACGATTGAGATATTCATCTGTTACAAATACGCGATTCTGATCGTTTATTGCGATGCCACAGGGCCATCTAAACTGACCGTCCCCGATACCGGCACTCCCAAACACCCCATAATATTCCCCATCCTCGTTTAGCATCGTGACCCTCATACTGTCGGACACAGCTCTTTCAAACGACCTACTAAGAACATAGAGGCGGCCGCTATTGGACATTGCTGAATCAATCGGATAGTAGAACCCACGCCCACGCATTGTGGTCATTCCGACCGTTCGGACATATCTTAATGACTGCCCTTGTTCTAATCCTTGTGTGGCCATACTTCCCCTTTGAAAAGTTACAGAGTCACCTGTTTTGGTTCATTTGCGTCTCTATATGAATCAAGCCCGCTGGAATTCAGGTGTCGATGCTATGAGTTTTACAACTCCTGCAATCTTCTCTTTACCTATTTCATCGATTCCCTGGTCTTCAACCTTTATAACTCCATTTTTAGAAACGTAGTTAACAAGCTTTGACCTCGTATCATCTTTTACGTTTATAGTTCCTAAATGTTTGAGACATATATCAACAATGCGATCTGCGTCTATGTCCCCGCTCCCTTCAAAAGCTATTTTGTTGAACAATTCATTGGATCCAGGAGTTTCTACTCTACCAAGTTCTTCGGATGCAAAATTCATCCTCTCTACGAGGGCGCCAGTGTCGATCCATGTCGTACCTCCGTCCCAGCCTTCCACCGATGGTGGATTACTCAACGTCTGGCCCATGTACTGCATACGCAGTTGTCGACTCGAATGCTCATATTGTGGCCTATCAACCGATTCAGTCAGCCTCATAACTCCAGTAACCAACTCGGCAGGGCTTTTAACCTTTTCATACCAGCAGTCCTCAGATTTGAAGAAATCCGAGTTGAACACAAATTTCATTACCGACCTTATGTCATATTTGTTGTCAAAATACGCCTGTACTATCTGATCAATTGCCTCAGGATCTCTGGGGGCTTGATACGGCCATTGAGGGACTGGAGGTTCGTCAGCAACAAAGAAATGGTAAATATGCCGAGCTATGAAACGAGCGGTTGCCTCTTGTTCGCAAATAATTTCAACTATGTCTTCACCATTGAAAGTCCCTTTGCGCCCAAGAAATTCCTTCTCTCCGTTATCATGATCGTTAGCATCAAATTCATAATGCCAGGAAATCCGACCATAAGGCCAATCTGAATCACGGGCTGAACGCAACTCCATATACTCACAATTACCAATCGTCCATCCTGTGAAAGCCCGGGCACATTCTTTCACATCATCCTCTGTGTAATTACCAACTCCCATGGAAAAAAGCTCCAAAAGCTCTCGCCCAAAATTCTCGTTAATGGAATCTTTGTGGTTTTGCTGATTATCCAGCCATATAATCATGGCCGGATCCTTTGCCATTTCTACAAGAAGATTTCGGAAATCCCCCATTGCGTATTTTTTAAACATCCGTATTTGATCTGAGAGTGGCTTGGCGTTAAGCACCTTGGGGTAACCAGTCGCAAAAATGCCATGCCAAAAAAGAGTCATTTTTTCAAGTAGCGGCGTGTCGGTAGTAATCATCCTGTAGAGCCATGCTTCCAAACCGCTCAATCCCGCCAACATACTGGATTCATCTGGGTGGTATCTTCTTATCAGGTACTCTGACATCCATTTTGGACTAGATGTATCCAATAGCTTATCTACAGTAGCCTCGTAACCTATCCCAGCGTATTCTTCGAGCTCTTCTCTAGTAGCCCCAAATCCGGCCCTCCGTGCTAGATGAGCAATTAACTCTATCTGGTTTTCAGGCATCGTTACGCCTCCTTCTCCATTGGAGTAAGAACCATTACATCATGAATAAACATAGCTATCCACAGGATTTTACGAATTGGTGACAAAAGGGTCAATATTTTCTAGGTCTTAAGCAATAAGACTACGGATCATCAACCGGCTCTTCCAGCCGTTGCTCCACCATCAACCATGTAAACACCACCATTACAGTAACTGCTTTCATCACTGGCAAGAAACAACATTAGACGGCTAACTTCTTCAGGTTCCCCATATCGACCGAGAGGCATCGTGGAAGCGTACGATTCTTGAGCTTCCTCCACTGTTAAAAATCCTTCTCTTCCATCAGAAACCCGCTGTTCTTCAATTGATCTCATCATTCTTGTCTGTATTGGGGCTGGATTAACGGTATTAACTCGAATACCCATAGAGGCTCCTTCCATGGCAGCGGAACGCATAAGACCAATTACCGCATGTTTACTAGTCGAGTAAGGAGCCATTCCAGGTGAACCTCTCACACCTGCCGTTGAGGAAGTTATCACTATGCTACCTCCCCCTCGCTCACGCATAACAGGCATAACATACTTTAAACCCAGCCATACTCCTTTTACATTGACTGACATGACTTGATCAAACATTTCAACGGGGGTATCAACTATCGAATTTAATTCACCTTCAATTCCAGCGTTGGCAAGAAATATGTCAACTCCACCATATCGTTGAACTGCTTCGTTCACGAAACCTTGGACTTGGTCAGGATGAGAAGTGTCGGCGACAACATAAGTAGCATTTTCATCTCCAATCGCTTGCACCACATCCTGTAACGCTGACTCATCCAGATCAACTAAAATGACATGCGCGCCCTCTTCAACGAAAAGCTTCCCTGCAGCTCTACCAATACCTCCAGCACCACCAGTTATTATCGCTACTTTACCTTCGAGCCTCGGCATATAACACCTCTAATGGTTCTGTGTATTTTTTTGTGCAGTCTACCTAGATTAGATCTAACAGGGGAGATTTCCTACCTACCACGGTACGATCTATACTTTGAATATCTGGTTTCCCACACAGCCCCATAGTTGAATCCAGCTCATCCCTCAATATACTGAGTAAATGTTTCAATCCATCTGAACCGTCTACAGCCAAGCCCCAAAATATCGGGCGCCCAATCAATACAGCATCCGCACCCAAGGCAATGGCTTTGAGTATATCTGCCCCGCGACGAATACCCCCATCGATGTAAATTTCTGCCCTACCATTCACTATGTCCGCAACTTCCGGGAGAACCTCTATCGTGGCAAACGTAGAATCTAGGCTTCGACCACCATGGTTCGAAACTATTATCGCTTTGACACCATGATCAACCGCGAGTTGCGCATCTTCAGCGGTCATCACACCTTTTGCTATAAGAGGAAGATCTGTTTTAGAAGCTAACCAACCAAATTCTTCCCATGTAACTTTAGGACTGACCAAGCCACTCACATTGGTTGGAGCATCGTCGCTTGATGGACGATAAGTACTACGTACAGAAAAGTCCTCTTCATTCCCCATGCCATCGTAATTTGGAGTTGACAGACCAGTATAGTTATTTCGAATATTTCTTTCTCGCTTTGATTGAACGGAAGCATCCAACGTGACACATAAGGCAGAGTAACCCGACTCTTCTGCTCTATGCGCCATGAGTTCAGTCATCGCTCTATCCCTGTAAAAATATTGTTGAAACCAAATAGGGCGAGTTGATGCACTAGCTACATCCTCCATTACCACGCTAGATCCAGAACTGAGAATCATGCCCACATTCATTTCGTTTGCGGCTCTGACAGTTGCTATTTCGCCCTCAGAGTGAGCTCTACCATGATGACCCGCCGGGCACAACATCACCGGAAAATCTATTTTTTCCCCTAAAACGGTAGTTGTGAGGTCTCTTTGATCGACATCTACCAACATCCTGGGACGCAACATAATGGAATCGAAAGCATCACGCGTTCTTCTGACAGTTATTTCATCTGTGGCTCCACCCTCCACAAAATCCCATTCAGGATGAGGTATTAAATCTGCCGCTAATTTCTCATATTCATACAAATTAATGGGCTGTCTCTTCGTCACGATAAATCCTCGTATTTCTTGCTGTGCTGGATTGCGTACGAGAGGATATCAGTCAGGAAGTTAAGGGGCAATTCCTATCATCGATTTCTGTATTGCTTATCGGGAAATTTATTGGGCCATTTAGGCAACTAACCAAAAATCAAACGGTCGCAAAACTTTATTAGTACCAATCAAGGTCATTTTTCAAAAAATACCATTTTTAGGATTGATAGACCGCTTAATTTGGGTAACATGCACCCATTGGATTGAAAAAATTGGAGACAGGGCCATAAAATCTTGTAAAAGAATTAACGCCACAACTTGCCGGAGGCTACTCCTTGATGAAAACAAATAGATTTGGTTTTGGAGATTTTCAATATGAAGTGGTCCCAAATTGGGGAATCAGTACTGAATTAGGGATCGTTTCAGATGTCGCGACTGACTCGAATGACAACGTGTATCTGGCAGTAAGAAATACCCCTCACCCTGAAAATCCGGGAGGATACATATTAGTTTTGGATCGGGACGGCAATATATTGGACTCATGGGGACAAGACCTGTTCGAAACACCTCACGGGATCTGGATCAGCAGAAAAGACGAAATTCTTCTCGCCGACTCCAGCGATCATACTGTCCGTTCATACACTACGGACGGTCAACTGATATTTACTATTGGTACTCAAGGAAAAACCGGAATCCCAGGTTCTCCCTTCAATAGGCCGACACGTGCAGCACTATCCAATTCAGGAACACTTTTTGTAGCTGATGGATATGGACAAGACAGAATTCATAAATTCACAGGCAAAGGAGAGTGGATAATGTCTTTTGGCGAAACCGGCAAAGGATCTGGGTATATAAATTTGCCCCATGATGTGACTATAGGTGATGACGACCAAGTCTACGTATTGGATAGAGAAAATCGGAGATGCCAAGTATTTGATCAAGATGGCAACTACATACGTGAATTCGAAGGGCTGCGTTCTCCTAATGACATGGTTATAGACGAATCTGGATATTTTCATGTCGCTGAAGGTTGGTACCAGGAGATAGCTTCCATCTGTGTCATGTCACCTGATGGAAAGATTCTGGGAAGGTGGGGGGAAAGAGGAAATAGGCCCGGGTGTTTCAAAGGGGCACCACACGGATTGTGGATAGATGCCAATGGAGATATTTATGTCGCAGAAGTGGCTGCTGAAAAAGCAATCCACAAATTCATTCGAATTTAGCCTGTCACCCTTTATGAAGGAGCAAACTTAGAATTAACCACTAGTAAACATCGTCTGTCAGAAGCGTTGATCTGAAATTAGGTTCAACCTAGGATCACAGGGCAATCTTGAATCACAAAACAACAATATTTAGGCCAAACCGAGGATAAAAACCAATGAAATATGACGTCATTGTGGTAGGAGCTGGATCAGCTGGTTCAGCTGTGGCCGCAAGACTATCTGAAGACCAAGATATTTCAGTACTCTTATTGGAAGCTGGGCCTGACTATCCAAACTTTGAGTCGATCCCTGAAGAAATTAAACTCGGATATTCCTCCGGGGCTGACGTCACAGTGAGCGACAAGCACAACTGGAAATTTACTGGCAAAGCAAACGATGTAGCCGACCCCCTACTAGTTCCACGAGGTAAAGTCATGGGGGGAACCAGTTCTATAAACGGCCAAGTATTTCTACGAGGTCTGCCTGAAGATTTTGATCATTGGTCATCTCAGGGAAACGAAATATGGTCTTTTGAAGAGGTTCTACCTTTTTTTCGAAAACTTGAGACTGATATGGATTTTCATGATGACTTTCATGGCAGTAATGGACCTATCGTTTGTCACCGATTTAAAAGGGAAGATTGGCTTCCTTCACAAAAAGCGTTTCATAGAGCATGCATAGATGCCGGTTTTCCTGAAACTTATGATTTCAACAACCCCGAATCTCATGGAGTGGGGCCCATACCTTTTAACAACCCGGATGGAATCAGATTTAGTAGTGCCCTAGGCTATTTGTCGCACATTAGACATCGCGTAAATCTCACCATAAAAGCTGAATGCATAGTCGGCAAATTATTGTTTGATGGGAAGTCAGTTGTAGGTGTAGAGGTTGAGAGCGGTGGTGAAAAATTTGTCGTTGAATCTGATCGGATTATTCTGAGTGGCGGCACGATAGCAAATACCCAGCTTTTACTTTTATCGGGTATCGGACCTAAAAACCATCTAAACCAGCTCGGTATAAAAGTTCACACTAACCTGCAAGGAGTTGGACAAAACTTCAGTGACCATCCTTTGATATTCATAACTGCCAGTGTGAAAGATGGGATTAAGCTTGACCCCATAGCTCCGAGATTCCAGGTTGGCTTGAGGTACACATCCTCAGATTCGAACGATCCTAACGACATGATGATGTGGATGCAATCATTCATTAATCAAAGAGTAAATCGTAGCGGGGATAAGATGCAGGGATCAGGAATTAGAATCATATCTTCAGTATTTGTTGCCGAAAGCAAGGGAGAGATAACTCTAACCTCAACCGACCCTAGCGAACAACCTTTCTTGGATTTCCATCTATTGGAAAGCGCTGAAGACCGAAAACGATTGCGAGAGTCCGTCAGGATGGCAGCCAGCCTTTTGGAGCATCCGGATTTTGATTCGATCATAGAGGAGAGGATAGATCCCCCTGATTCTGCTCTGGAGTCGGACGTGAAATTAGATGAATGGTTGCTAAAAGAGGTTACGACAGGGCAACATTTGACGGGGACCTGCAAAATGGGGCCCATATCTGACCCCCTGGCGGTAGTTGATGAGTATCTAAATGTCCATGGTGTAAATGGACTAAGTATTGCGGATGCATCCATTATGCCAAACACCGTGAGGGCAAATACAAACGCTACCATTATCATGATTGGCGAAAGAATGGCTCAGTTTGTAAAAAATGAGATGTCTACCTCAAAAACTTAACCGGTTTAGCTAGTCACGACCCATACAGTTCTTTGAGAGAATGGTACAAAAGTAGGGTAGGGCGCAGACAATAACAAGGGAAATAATCCATTCCATCAGACTTGTTAGTTAGTTCGGTCCATTCTACAAATAATTACCCGAAGACATTATTAGGTCTATCTAGACCGTAATGTTGTCTCAATGTATCTCCTTCATAACTCGTGCGAAAAATGCCCTTGGCCTGAAGCAATGGGACTACCTCATCGATAAACACATCCAACATTTTTGGCAAAACTGGGGGCATTAGATTGATTCCATCCGCTACCCCGTTTAGGAACCAATCTTCTATCAAGTCGGCAACCTGTTCAGGAGTTCCCGCAAAAACATAGTGCCCACGTGCTCCGGACATTTTTGCCAGCAGTTGCCTCATTGTAGGTTTTTCACTCCGCACAACACCCACTATAACTTCAGTGCGGCTACGAGCAGATTCTACGGTAGCTGGGTCCGGAAAATCCTCAGGTCTGAGAGGTTGATCTAGCGGCAGATGGGAAAAATCTGTGCCACCAAATCTGGATGACAGTCTAGCTAATCCCTCATTGGTGTCTGCCAAACCATTTAGATCTTCACTATAGATCTTGGCTTCAGATTCCGTCGATGCAATAACCGGACTGAGCCCAGGTAATATCAAACAATGGCTTTGGGCTCGACCTCTAGATTTAACCAGCGATTTAAGATCACTATAAAATGCTCTGGCTGTAGATTCTTGCATGTGGGCGGTAAACACAGCTTCCGCATATTGAGAAGCAAATTGACGTCCGGTGTCGGATGATCCCGCCTGAACAAGCACGGGCCATCCTTGAGGCCCACGAGGAATATTTAATGGGCCTTCCACACTGTAATGTTCACCTTTATGATCTATCGTACGGATACGATTGCGGTATATGTATTTCCCACTTTTCTTGTCATCAACGATGGCATCATCGGACCAGCTATCCCAAAGACATTTCGCAACTTCCATAAATTCATCTGCTTTGGCGTAGCGATCTGTATGGCTAATCTGGGTTTCATAGCCATAATTTTTTGCAGCTGGAGCAGACCAGGAAGTCACAATATTCCAGCCTACACGACCCTTACTGATGTGATCTAAGGAGGCAAACTGCCTGACCAGGTTAAAGGGCTCAGTATAGGTCGTTGATGCAGTTGCAATTAGTCCAATTTTTTTTGTGGATACCGCGAGCGCCGCCAAAGCCGTCAATGGCTCTAATCCTATTTGCGCACCCCCACCCTGAAACGCAAGCTGATCAGCTAAAAAAATTGAATCAAACAACCCTTGCTCAGCACGCTGAGTAAGTCCCTGAAGATATCGTATGTCAGTTGAAGCCAACCCTGATGAATCAGGATGTCGCCATGAAGCTTCGTGATGTCCTTTGCCACTAATGAATAAATTGAGGTGTAATTGCCGTTTCATAGCTATATTCTCTCATGAACAGTAAGTCTCGGTAGTTATTAACATACAAGGCAATCTATTCTGTAAATTCAGTAAGTACATCCCACACTGGGTCGGTTATAACGCCGTAATGGAAGAATATATATCGACTAATGCCACTTTCTTCCAAAGATGTAAGGAGATCCCTCACTTCCCTAGGCTCTATCTGTGGACCACCGAAATGCTCGAGAGCGATAAACGGTATTAGCTTATCCGGGTCTTTCACAAGATGAATCATTTTCTTCATCTCATCACCTGCGATCTCCTTATAGAAAGAGCTCGGAGCAGGATCATTAAATCGTTCAACAGGATAATCTTCAGGGAACTCTATTCCTAAAATTCTCTCAGTTAATGCCACTACATTTTTCTTAGAGAGATTCGGATTCCAAGCAGAAATCGTGTCAACATAATTCTTAACTGTATACCTAAACCCAGGCTGATTCCCGGCCCACAGATAGAGCTTAGGCAGCTGGAAATCTGTATATCCGACACGTCTAGGAAGAGCATGCCCTGTGAGAGAAATGTAAGAAGGAGTTCTAGAGCTAGCCATAACCTGATATTCAGGCAAATACTTTTTTATTCCTTCGTATACTCTCTCCAAATGATCTTCAATTGTTGAGTATTTAAATCTCAGTAGATTGAGCAAGTCAGGATGTGATAACCACCAGTCAACAGCGCCGAGAAATCCCCTGGTGGTCAACAGGAATCCTTCGACTCTTTCATCGTCTAATTGCTGCAACTCGAGTTTAAATGAGTCCAAGGCACCAATCATTTCTAGTAAATCTAGGCCCATCTCATGGGCAGCATTTACACAGTGACGGCAATCACATTGTTCCGCAAAAAGATCATCTCTTTCACCGGGAGCAATCTCCCACTTATAATCCGGTCCATCGAGCACAATCCCTGAGAACATAGGGAGCTGATTCGAATAATCTCTTGTCCGTGATATCAAGTAGTCAGCAACCTCGGGGTCATTCCAGCATCGGAAGCCACGGCTACCATCCTCATTCGCAGGATAACCAACCTCTTCGAAATAGCTTTTGTCATCGAAGAGATAAAGATTCATACCTTTAGACTTAGCTTGTTCAAAGGCGCTATAAAGATCCTTAAATAACGAGTCGTATTCATTTGAACGATGAGGGGGTAGGAGATTTAGACCATCATAAAGTTCATTATCAGGACTGATAACTGGTATGTATTCGTATGTACCACACTTGTTATCAAAAAATGAAAGTACTCTGGGTCTAGCCTCTTCATGGGACGGCAAGGGCTCTCCACCTTCAACTTCATTGAGAAATGTCATCCAACTTACACACACATCTCTAAACCCAGCCTCAATCAATTCATCCCAAAACCCTTCGTTGATCATTATCTCTACCGGTGGGCGAGTAAGCATAATTGGTCTCAAAGACATGTCAGTACTCCAAATACATTTGTTGCAAAATATCTTTATCTTTCGTGATTGTTAAACCAAGCATTAAAAGCACTCTGGCTTTGGGCGGCTGTAAATTGTCAGAAACTATGAAACCTAACTTAGTTATTCGTGGAGTAACAACAGTTCTTCCGGCGCTAGACCTCGAGGCAACCACCACCGGAATGCCCTCCTTAACCGCCTCAGATCCAGCATCTAGCATTTCTGGCGGGAATGTTCCGGCACCAAACCCTGTCATGACCATCCCATCAGACTTGTGGCGACGTACTGCATCAATGAGCAGGCTATCGGATCCGCCGTAGGCGTACACAATATCTACTCTTGGCAGATCTACCAGTGCGTCAATATCGAAAGCTGTTGAGAAAGTATGACGACGAGTAGGTGATCGGTAAAACACTACCTTTCCATCTGAATCAGAATAGCCTAAAAATCCCAGTTCGTTTGCTCGAAATGTCTCAACGCGCAACGTATTAGCTTTATAAACGTCCCGAGCGCTGTGAATTTCATTATTAAGTACGGTCAGAACCCCTTTACCTGTTGCATCCGGACTAGCAGCAACTCTTATCGCATCAATTAAATTTAAATCAGCATCTGTCCCGACTGCCGTCGGGGGCCTCATGGCGCCTGTGACAACCACGGGCTTCATGGACTTAACAGTAAGGTGAAGAAAGTACGCAGTCTCTTCAAGTGTCGCAGTCCCATGTGTAACTACCACTCCGTCGGCACCATCTGTCTTCAATATGTTGTTAATACGTTGACCTAGCTGTAGCCACTCCTTAGGTCCTATCGCCCCACTGCCAATGCTGATGAGATTTTCACTCTGAATATCAGCTATTTCTTCAACCTCAGGAATTCTCTGTAAAGACTCTTCGATGGTCAGCTTATTTCCTATCTCTGCATATTGCGTGTAATCGAACCTATGCGGACCGATACCAGCAATGCTTCCACCAGTACCTATGACGTTAATTTTAGGTCTCGATTTTGACATATAGCCTGTCTCCAATATTCACTGAGATTAGCAAACTCAAATTTCTATAAAGTTTCATACCAACGATCTGGATTATAACCAATCCTCATGGTAGAAATTTGCTTGATTGCATATGAGACATTCTGGCCTTAATATCGATGTCTAACATAGACAATTAAAGACTCATAACTTTTGGTCTATGAACTGGAAAAACTATCGACTTAATACGTCAAACAAAGGGAGTATTATGCCTACAATTACTTTGCACGAAGCCGAAACAATAATTGAAGGAGCAAAAAATAAAATACAAGAACTTGGCGTGAAAATGAGCGTGTCTGTTACCGACTCTAGAGGGGATCTCATTGCTATGATCCGCACAGATGGTGCCTCATGGCGGACGCCATTCATATCAAGAGGAAAGGCTGTTGCATCTGCTTGTTTTGGAGAGCCATCTGGAGAACTTGAAGACAGATCGCGATGGCCAGTATTCGAGGCGTTCACCGTTCTTCAAGATGGGCATTTCATAATGGGGCAGGGTGCAGTCCCAATTTACAAGGACGGAGAAATAGCCGGTGCAGTAGGGGCGAGTGGAGGTAAATCCCAGGAAGATGAAGATGTTTGTAGAGCTGCCCTTGCACATGCGGGTTTAAAATCCTCCTAACTGAAATCTATTTGGCCAAAAATTTATAATCCTGGTTTTTCTGGAAAGGAGACTATGATGGGACGAGTTCAGGGTCGGGTCGCTGTAGTAACAGGAGCTGCCAGAGGGTTAGGCCAAGCTATCTCATACCGCTTGGCACAAGAAGGGGCGAGGCTAGTCTTAGGGGATATAGACGAAGTAGGTTTGGAGATTACAGCAACGAAAATCCGTGATAGTGACGGTGAGGTCATAACACTAGTTGGTGACGTCACGGAAGAAGAAATAGCATGTCAACTGGTTGAGTGTGCAATTAAACACTATGGGCAGATCGATATTCTGGTTAACAACGTGGGGGGCAGCCGAAATTCAAAAATTTGGGAAATGCCAGTAGAAGATTGGGACTACACCATTAGATTAAACCTACGTGGCACATTTCTTTGCACTAAAGCCGCTGTACCACACATGATAGAAAGAAAACAGGGAAAGATTATTTGTTTATCCTCTGGTGCTCGCGAGGGAACACCTTGGACGGCCTATTACGAAGGTGGGGCCGCTTACTCAGCTTCTAAGGCCGCGGTTCATGGATTCATGCGTGATTTGGCCCTCGAGCTTGCAGAACATAACATCAATGTTAATTGCGTCGCTCCAGGTCCAATTGATACCGAAATAGCCGGGGCAAAGTTACGTAAACTTAATAATACTGTCGAATTTAGTCCCAACCGTATGACCCCGTTTGGCCGACTGGGACTGCCGAGTGAAGTCGCAGATGCGGTTTTATTCTTAGCTTCAGATGAAGCATCATATGTCTCAGGCCATACACTTGCCGTTATGGGAGGCCGCTAATTCTTATTCAAAGCAGGAATGGCCACCAAATTTTGGTCAGGTGAAGCAACTAAAGAATCCTTTTAAACTCCATAGTATTGCAGGTATCAGAGATCTTTTGGTTGCAGGACAGATAGGTCACTGTCCCACAAACAAAAGACTATTGTCTGAACCAACGTTTGCTAGGGGTAGAACTAGACCCGTTCTAAAGCTGGCACTCCAAGTTCACCAGTCATGAGATCGAACCATTCCATAACTTCCTTGTGCAGAGGCACCCCGTTGGCCCGTCTATCTTGTTCATCTTCATATTCAGCAAGTCCGGGATAAAGAACCCTGTCGTGCCCTGCGGCCGGCCTAGTTTCTCTAAGCATTTGTAGCATCTTATCCATTTTTGCTTTGAACTGATCCACGTCTGTAAAGGCTGCAATGTTGTATGCTGCAAAATAGTGTTTGTATCCGCTCTCAAAACGCTCTGTATCAAACATGCCGGGCACCGAACCGGACAGAAATGCTCCGAGTACTTCTACCATAAGCATGAATCCATAGCCTTTGTGAGAACCATTTTCTCTGGTGCCGCCAACAGGAAGTAAACTGCCATACCAACCATCTTCCGGTACAGGAGTTTCCTCTAGTATCGGCGTACCTTCCTTATCAGCAATCCATCCTGGTAACAGATCTGATCCCACCCTTCTCGCTAGGGAAAATTTATTCCCTGCAATCTGGGATGTAGCAGCGTCAAAAAGCAGCGGCGCTTCTTCATTCCCAGGAGCCGCTATTGATATTGGATTAGTACCAAATCGCGGTTCGGATGCAAACGTGGGGAGCACTCCTGTACCTGCCGCTGTGGCGCACATTCCTACCATGTCATTTTTTGCAGCATGCATAGAAAAATGACCAACAGCACCAAGATGACCACCGTTATTCATGGTGACTATTCCCACGCCTACTGTTTTCGCCTTTTCTATCGCTATGTCCATTGCTCTGCGACCAAGAATTATTCCCAACCCTCGATCAGCGTTAATCACGGCGGTTCCTGGAGTTTCCCGTTCTATCTCCCACTTGGGGTTAGGATTAACTTGGCCACTGGTATACTGATCCACATAGGCACGAAGCATATTCGATACTCCGTGAGTCTCCACCCCACGTAGATCTGTCATTGTCAGTACATTCGCAGCTTCTTCAGAGTCCGGCCGTGAAACCCCCATTTTTTCGAAGATGGCAGTGACCACTTCGTGAAGTGATTCAACCGTAACTCGTTCTGAATCTCCTGCTTTTGGCTTGAACCTTTCTAACATGCAACTCCCCCTTGGATAAGTATTTATATATGTCGTATTTATTCCTGTGTGGGCGTATTCTATTTCCCTCAGGAGCGCATTATACTGCGAATAAGGCCCAGCCCGAAAATCAAGTTCTTCCATATCACAGCAGTTACATGCTCCAACCGTACAGATATCGCATAGTGGGCCAGCAGATTAACGATATTTTATGACAAATTCGAGATAGTACCTTTATGAAAGAAATTGACGTTGCATTAACTGATTATTAACTCACATTACTGTGTCTTGCCATCGTTTTTATACTTGCGAGAACTTACCCTAAGAATAATGAGCTACTTATTTATAACCCGATATACCCATACTTGATGCAAAACTTCGGGTTCACCTATAGGTAGTGGCTGAAAGTCATCACTGACGTCGACTACTTCCCACAACTTTTCACATTCCATTGCTTCCTGTTTTTCTTTAAATCCGTTTTTAAGATATACATCTGTTCTTATCGTAAAGACTATGTAACCTAGAGGTTTGGTGATCCTCAGTAGTTCGTCGAAAGAGTCCGGACCTGCATGTCCTAGAGTCATAACTCCAACACTTATCACAGCGTCAAAAGAGTCAGTTGCATAGCTCAGCGGTTCGCCGAGAACCATTTGATCTAATTCCTTATAAACATTTTTATTCCGTGCTTCACGAAGCATTCCCTCTGATAGATCCATTGCGGTGAGATTTTCGAATCCGTGTTCTGCTAATGCTAGGCCCACCAACCCTGTACCAGCTCCAGCATCCAGAACGACAGAATGAGGATGAACATATTTTGCCAAGTATGAAGATGCAGTTTTGGGAGCAATCCAGCCAAAAACTTCTGATAAGTCCGAATCATAATCTTTAGCCCATTCATCGTATCTTTCGGATAATTCCGCATTGTTTTCCGAAGAATAAATCCATTGGACACGATCTTGATTTCTTTTGTTCATTTATATTCTTCACCTTTAATCAATTCAATTGCTCCAGCATGACGGTATATGGTTATTTTAGCTTCCAAAACACTGTCTTCGCTCGACAGTTACCTTTCAAGTTGATTAGCCAACTTTTTCTTTGAAGTGATCCATTAAAACCCTTTATGTCACTCTTGACAGCCCACAATGCTTACTCATATTGTTTGCGATACTTAAGAGAGAGCTAACCAGAGAACTGCAGAACAACATGCAATCTGGGAAATATCAGTTTAGTTGTTCACATTAGTTGTATTTTTCACGAGATCAATAGTAAGCGGAATGAGGAGGATGCGATGGAAAACGCGGTCAAATTCAGAGAAAAACTAAGTAATGGGCAAGTACCGCTTGGTTGTGGTGTTAGTTTCAAAGATCCCACGGTAACGGAGCTTTTCTCCCATGTCTTAGACTTCGTCTGGATAGACATGGAGCACAATGCCCTTTCTCTGGAATCTGTGCAGGACCACATCATGGCAACCAGAGGAAGCGACTCAGCAGCAATTGTTAGGGTTCCTTGGAATGATCCAGTATTGATAAAACCAGTTCTCGACATCGGAGCAGACGGCATCATAGCCCCTCTGGTTCGCTCTGCTGAAGATGTAGAACTTGCAGTTTCGGCCTGCCGCTATCCACCGCTAGGAATTCGCGGCTTTGGTCCCCGTCGCCCCATTCGATACGGGCGTATTAACGATGCTGAATACTGTCAGAGAGCCAACGACGAAATAATATGTATCGCTCAGATTGAACATATTGATGCGGTCGAAGCCATGGACGAGATCGTAAAAGTAGACGGGTTGACTGCAGTCGTGATCGGAGGCAATGACCTAGCAGGTTCAATGGGGCACATGGGCAATCCACAGCATCCAGAGGTACAGAGCGCCATAGAGAGAATAGTCACCACAGCAAAAGATGCGGGAATTTATCCCGGCATCGGGATGGTGGGCGATGCCGAGGCATTTCAGAAGTGGCTCGACAAGGGCATCCAATGGGTACAGATCGGCGTGGACTGGTGGCATCTCGCCAATTCCATTGACACATCTGTAGACCAGCTCCGGCAGGGCATTTCACGTGGGAGCGATTAGATATGCGACGACTAAAAGTACTATTTCTGCCTCACCCATTAGAAGAGGTGAATAATAATTGGGGTATGGACCTGATAACAGCCATAGATCCACACCACGACCTACGTATTTTTGACAGCAGCAAAGCCTCAGAACCTCAGTTTGAAAACATCGAAGCTGTGGTCGATATGGGCGGCAACATCGGAAAAGAACTTGCCCAGGTAGCCGCGAATGCAGGCGTTAAATACCTTCATGCCTCGACCAACGGCCTCGATCATGTTGAAGTGAGTGCAATCCTAGAATCTGGAATGACTCTGACCCACTGCCCCGGCGAACTCAGCAGCGTGTCTCTGGCTGAAGGTGCAATGATGTTCATACTCATGCTCGCACACCGTTACGGTGACGCCAGAGAAAACTTCGCAAGGGGAAAAATCTTTTTCCCAATGGGCATGGAAATTCTAGGACGCAAGCTGGCAATTGTTGGTTTCGGTAACAGCGGCCAGCAGTTAGCAAAGAGAGCCAAAGCCTTTGGAATGGAAATCATGGGCATTGACGTCCGCTCCATTGAGCAGGAAGTCCTCGACGAAATTCAGCCAGACTTCCTGGGTGGTCCAGAGGACCTGGATCACGTGCTATCGGAGTGCGACTTTCTGTCAGTCCACCTGCATCTCACTGATGAGACACGCCACATTATTGATGCGAGAAGAATAGGTCTCATGAAGCCTAGTTCATTCGTTGTTAACGTAGCAAGGGGCGGATTAATTGACGAGGATGCGCTATATAAAGCCTTGTTGGACAATAAATTAGCTGGTGCTGGCCTCGATGCATTCGCCGAGGAGCCTCCAAAATTTGAACTTCCCGTATATCAACTGCCAAATGTTTTTGTTCAGCCCCACACCGTCTCAGGAACGGATGGAACATCACGCAAACGAGCGGTTTTCGCTCTCGAAAATCTGAATCGTTATGCCTCGGATCAGAAACTTCATGCACAAGTGAATTGATTCACTGAAATTACCATGAGTGTTAAGAAACATATCTGGAACTCTGAGAGATGAGATTCTAATCAGTCAAATACTGGCTTCAATCTGAACGATCAGCAGGTGGTAAAGATAGATCTATTACTTATGTGAGAGACGATCCTTGGATTCTGTTCTCCTTTCCTTCCCATTCCTTTTCCCTAAGGACGTACTTCTGAATTTTCCCAGTGGCTGTCTTCGGTAGTTCTCCGAATTCAACGTATTTTGGTGCTTTAAAATGAGCTATCCGGTCCCTTGTAAAACTAACTATTTCCTCTTCCGAAACTGATACCCCCTCTCTTGAGACTATAAAAGCCTTTGGAACTTCCCCCCATCTTTCGTCAGGTACCCCTACAACGCTGACTTCAAGTACTCCATCATGTTCCATAATTACCTTTTCAACTTCTTGACTAGATATATTCTCTCCGCCTGAAATTATGATGTCTTTGGCTCTATCTTTCAGTTCAATATATCCGTCAGGATGCCAAACAGCCAGGTCACCACTGTGAAACCACCCTCCCTCAAAAGCCTTATTAGTGGCATCTTCATCATCGAAATATCCGGACATCACCATGTTGCCGCTCATTACGACCTCACCCATTTGAGAGCCATTCCTTTCCACATCGTTCATTTCGGTGTCCACTACTCGCATTCCTGTGTCAGCGACGACATAGGCGACGCCCTGTCTAGCCTTCAAATTTGCTACCTCATCAGAACTTTTTTCCTTCCAGTCCGGCTGAATCGCGCATATAGCGGTCGGCCCATAAGTTTCGGTCAGGCCATAGGTATGCAATATATCTGCGCCCATATTCTCCATGCTGCGTATTACTTGAGGGGCCGGTGGGGCTCCAGCAGTCATTATGGTTACTCCTGTGAGATCTTGCTGGTCAGCATCTGGAATAGAGTACATCGACGTAAGAACAGTGGGTGCGCAACACATATGGGTAACAGATTCTTTATCAATTAGCCTATACACCTCAAGTGGATCTACCCTTCGGAGGCAGATATTGGTGGCTCCCACTGCAGTTGTAGCCCATGTGAAACACCAGCCGTTGCAATGGAACATAGGTAAAGTCCAAAGATATTTTGATTCGTAATTCATGCCGCTTTCAACAACTTCTCCCAAGGCGGACAAATAGGCCCCTCTAGAGTGGTATTGAACCCCTTTGGGCATACCGGTAGTCCCAGAGGTGTAGTTGATCGTTATAGGGTCTGATTCGGATTCTAAGGAGACTCGATGTTCTCCTGGATCCGCAGAATCAAGAAATTCTTCATATTCAGGTCCTTCCACTAGGGTAGATTTGGGAAAGATGTCAGCTACTTGGACGAAGCTTGTTATTTTAGGTAACTCATTTTGAATTTGACTAACGAGCTCAGCATATTCTGAGTCAAAAACTAGTACTTTTGCTCCCGAATGGTTGAGTATGTACGAAACCTCTCTGGCTGATAGTCTGGTATTTATTGCTACAAGAACAGCTCCAATTTTTAATGGGCCATAATGCCCTTCAAACATGGCTGGTATGTTAGGAACTAGGAATCCAACTCTGTCGCCTTTTTTTATACCTTGCTTTTGTAGCGCCCCCGCAAGTTTGTTTACCCGATTGTAAAAGTCTTGATATGTATAGGTAATATCGCCATAAATCAGTGCAGGTTTATCTGGGTACACATGGACAGATCTGTCCAGAAACGAAACAGGGTTTAAGTCTTTATAAAATGGATCAGTAGTCATGCTTCATCCTCCCAAAACGTCGGTTGCTACGCTTGCACCTTGCTTACATCATGCAAAATTTAACACATCAATATGAATTATCTAAACATATGTAATAAGTTCGTAAACAATAACAACAGGACAGGGAAAGAAAAATATTGCTCAGGAACGGATCTGCCCTCACAACGATCTTGCGAAAAGCGAATTTGAAGTTGTATACAGAAAATACAGGGTAAATTGACAACAAATAATTCATGAATTACGATTCGTCGTCGAACGTAATGAGTGTAGGAAAACAAAGGTTTACAAACTAACGTTATGAGACCAATCTTTACCAGCATTGAAAAAATGGAATACGGCAATGTTTGCTGTATTTGTTCTTGTTGTAAGGATAAAGTGAGGTCCATGGACTTGTAGGCTATATTTAAATACAACCTCAACGTTCCAATGAGACCTCCATCCAGAGAGGTCTTTTTTTT
>CEVQ01039792.1_pt1 | contig 22597 bp, 23 predicted proteins | sample 356551 | NCBI WGS metagenome assembly CEVQ01 (sample SAMEA2623756, study PRJEB7988) | marine metagenome | biome: marine biome (ENVO:00000447); feature: mesopelagic zone (ENVO:00000213); material: "saline water (ENVO:00002010), including plankton (ENVO:xxxxxxxx)" | depth 250 m | reverse complement strand
ACAGAATCTACTAATACAGTTTTTGCTAGTTATATTAGTTATCCGAATTCTACAGATATTATAAATGCTCTAAAACTAACATCATGTCAATCAGAAAGTATCAAATGTGGAAGATTTGGTAACGAACAGTCCTGTTCAGAATGTATTGGAGGTGTACTAGATAGAGAATTATTTTCTACAATACTTTCTCCAGGAGAAAGATCATCTGTATTTTATGCTTCAGAAAATTCATTATCTGAATACTACGAAGATCATCGTATTATGTTTTTTTACATTAATGTAAATAATGAAATTGCACGAATTGAAATACCTCAATGGATAGGGGAAAATAGCAAACTACTTGAACTATTACATTCATTGATTCTTGATCAATGTTCAAAAGGTAAAGGATATCCTGTTTCGCTAATGGAAGCACACGAACAAGCTGTAGTTACAAATACGGACAGAAAAACTTTTATAACAATGATAGAAAAAACTCTACACCACCAAAATATCCCAATTCACACATCTATGAAGAATCATTCGAAGAATTTACGATGGCTATAACATACAAAAAAACAAAATAATCTGAGATTGAATATTGATAAATAAAAACCAAAAAGACAAATACTCTACAAATCCAATAGGTGAAGTGGTTGAAACTTCAGCTTTCAATCTAACAATTCAATGCCATAAACTATACGAATCTCCAGCAATTGGAAGTCTACTAAAATGTGGGACTGAAACTATCGTATACTCAATTATTTCTAATATCAAAACACAAAGCATAGATACAACTAGAACTACTATTGCATTAGCTCAAAATGTTTTTTCAGTTGAAGATGTTTATCAAGAAAATCCTCAATTACAGAATCTACTTTCTACATCACTAAATACAATTGTTGTAGGCTATAAACAAAACACTCATATAAATCATGAGATCCCATCAATCCCACCCAAAATACACGACCTAACTTATTGCTGTACTCCAAAAGAAACTTTAGAGTTCTCACAAACTTTTGGTTTTTTACGAATACTTCGGTCTAGCAATAGTGCCCACATAGATGATGTGATTGTATCGTTCCTACGTTCTACCCTAGATAATTCTCAAAATCCATCACAACTACTTTTAACAGCTGGACAAGAATTAGCTCGATTACTAAAAGATGATACTCAAAGATTAACCCAGCTCCTCGAAAGGATTTCTCTATGACTATGAATATTGACAACAATGAAGCCTCTCTAGGCATTGTTATTTCTGGTTCTTTATCCGAAGGTATTCGAGTTCGTTTAACTAATCCAACAACAGTTGAACTCGTTAAAGTAGGTACCTTCGTAAGTATTAATGGTAAAAACTTAAAATTTTTTGGCGTTATTACTGATATTTCTCTCGGTACTAGTGATCATAATATCGAATATTCATCTATAGAAAATTCAAACACTTTTGTAAAAGAAGTAATGTCTGGTACCACTACATTTGGTGAAATCATAGTGCATCCAATGCTCACTTTATACAATACAGAAGATATTGATACAGCGTTCGAAAAACCATTACCTGCAAAAACAATTCCAAATCATTTTGCTAAAGTCTCTTCTGCAACAGAACAAGATATAGAAAGAGTGTTTGGTTCAGAAAGTGATAATGTTTTCTGGGTCGGTCATCCATTAGATATGGAATCAAAGCTGTGTCTAAACATTAAAGAACTGGTAACTAGAACAAATGGTGTGTTCGGTAAAAGTGGTACTGGGAAAACCTTTCTAACACGCCTACTACTAATAGGCATATTACAAAGCGATTCTGCAAGCAATTTGATTTTCGACATGGCTAATGAATATGGATGGAGAGGATTTAGTGAAAATGTAAATGAAGTGAAAGGCTTAAAACAACTTTTTCCTTCTAAAGTGGCAGTCTTCTCATTGGATGAAACAAACTCAAAAAAACGAGGACTTACTCCAGATTATATTGTTAAATTTGGACTTGAAGAAATCGAATATGGAGATATTTCAATATTAAAAGACCTATTAAATCTAACTGATTTAGCATTGGATGCTGTATATGTTCTTGAACATCACTATGGAAGGAAAAATTGGTTAAAAATGTTCCTTGCACTTCAAGGAAGAAATTCAATATCTAGTATCGCAGAAAAACTTAATTTTCATGAAGGAACTTTATTATCTTTACATAATAGACTTTCACGAATCCATAGGTTTAATTTCATAGATAAAAACCAATCCCATCAATCTGTTGAAAAAATCCTAGAATATTTGCAACGAGGAATTCATGTTGTATTAGAATTCGGTCGATATGAACACAATGCCTTAGCATACATCCTTGTAACTAACCTAATTACTAGACGCATCCATCAAAAATATGTGGAATTAACAGAAATTAGTTTTACAAAAAACAAAAAACCTAAGCCAATAGTAATAACTATAGAAGAAGCACATCGTTTTCTAACTCCTTCTATTGCTCCCAAAACAATTTTTGGAACCATTGCACGTGAAATGCGTAAATACAATGTTACTTTACTAATAGTTGATCAACGTCCTAGCAGTATTGACGGAGAAATAATGAGTCAAATTGGAACAAAATTTGCATGCCTACTTGATAATGAAAAGGATGTTGATGCTGTATTAACTGGAGTTCATGGTAGTCGTAAACTTCGTTCGGTATTAGCAAGTCTTGAATCAAAACAACAATCGTTAATATTTGGACATTCATTACCAATGCCTGTAGTTATTAAAACTCGAGAATATGGTACACCTGAATCATATACATCATTTGGAATATCTAATAAACAAGATCAAATAGACATCGATAAAGAAGAACTTTTTGGGAAAAATTAATCGACGATTATATAAAATCAATGACTAGAAATAGGACTTATAATTTTATATAATTTATCTATAGATTTAAAATCAAATCAAACGTATGGATATCAAGTCAAATATTAGCGCTAAAACATCACTCTTTATAACAGCAGTGTTTATGTTTATAAATCTGTACCTGATATTTATTTGGGCCCCAAATGAAATTAATCTTGGTATTTCACAAAGGATTTTTTATATCCATATTCCACTTGCATGGTTGGGAATGATTTCCATGTTTATATTGGGAATTGCCAGTATAATTTACCTTTTTACAAACAATACAAAATGGGATAACCTCGCAAAAAGTACGGCAGAAATTGGTGTCTTATTTTTATCATTATTGCTATTAACTGGAATTGTCTGGAGCAAACCAACATGGGGCATCTGGTGGACTTGGGATGCGAAATTAACTACTACTCTTATATTATGGTTTATTTATGTCGGTTACCTAGCATTACGTGCATATGGACCAGAAGGATCACAGGGAGCACGGTATGGTGCCATACTAGCCCTCCTCGGAATTATTGACACTCCATTAATTTATTTTGCAACAATATGGTGGAGAACGCATCATCCAGAATTAAACATTGGTCCAGCTGCAGATTCAAGCAATACAATCGATACAGCAATATTACAAATTCTGCTATTTTCCTTAATCACATTCACTTTCCTATATGTCTTTTTACTTATCGAAAAATATAAACTTACTCAACTTGAAACGAAAACAAAGGAAACGATCAATGTTTAAATTTTTATTCTTGTCACTGTTATTAATATCAATACATCTTATTAATACAGAAATTAGTTTTGCTGATGGACACTCACAAACCAATGTATCTATTGAAACAATAGCAGATGAAGGAAAGTCAAATACCCAAAATGATAATGGCTTAATTTACGTTTTTATAGCATTTCTAATTACATGGATAGGATTTTTCTTTTACCTATACTATCTTTCCCAAAAACGTAGAGAATTAGAACGTGAAATCAACTCAATTAAACAAAAATTAACAGCTAAATAAATCGATTAATGACAATTAATAAAATAAAAATCATTATTATTTCTGTTGTTTTTGCACTAGCTTTTGCTTATTTTGCATTCATAGCACTTACTAGCGCAACAATGTATTACTATACCGTCAGTGAATTGCAAACACTTGATCCCTCTATCCACCAAGACGTTATAAGAGTTAGCGGTAAACTTGTACCAAGTTCTTACAATAGAGAGGTCACCTCAACTATTTCAGAATTCACTATAACTGATGGAACAAACTTACTGAAAACTCAACATGATGGGATATTACCTGACTTATTTTTTAATAAACATTCAGAAATAATTTTACAAGGAACGATCACTAAAGAAAAAACGTTCATTACAAATACTGTAACTGTAAAATGTCCATCAAAATATATTTCTGAAACCCCTTCAAGGAACATTTAATGATGTTTGATTTAATTATTCGAAATGGATTAATCATTGATGGTACTGGGCGTAAAGCGTATACAAATGACATCGGAATTAATGGAGAATTTATTACTACGATTGGTAATTTAAATCATATTCGAGGGAAAACTGAAATTAATGCCGATGGGTTAGCTATTGCACCAGGTTTTATCGATGCACATGCACATTCAGATGGAATCCTTTTATATGATACCCAGCACGCTAATGGAATCAGACAAGGTATTACGACTGAAATACTTGGACAAGACGGTCTTTCTTATGCTCCTCTTTCAGACAAAAATTATAAAATACAACGTCAATACTTAAACGGTATTTTAGGCTCGCCTCCAGAAAATCTTAATATGAAAACTGTAAAGAATTTTAAAGCTAATTATCACAAGAAAATTTCAATTAATACAGCTTATCCAATACCTCATAGTGCTCTAAGATTAGAGACAGTAGGATTTACTGACCGACCGTTAATAGGCAAAGACCTTGAAAAAGCAAAAAAGATGATTGTAGAAGGGATGGAGCAAGGATCAATTGGTTTAGCTACCGGAATGTCCTATCACCCAAATGCATGGAGTACTACTGAAGAACTAATTGAATTATGTAAAGTAGTCGCACAATTTAATGGTGTCTATATTACTCATTTACGAGACGTTAACCCAGAAAGAGGTTTTGGAAATGGAGGAATTCCTGAGGCATTAGAAATTGGCAGGAAATCTGGTGTTAAAGTACATTTTTCTCATACTCGTACCGATGCATCAACAGCTGGCAAGATTGAAAAGGTAATCAATTTAATTGATCAATCCAAGCATGAGGTTGATTCCACATTAGATATATACCCTTATCCTACCGGTAGTACTTTCTTGACTTCATTACTTCCCAGCTTCGTACATGAAGGAGGTCCTTCAGCTATACTACATAATATCCAAAACCCGAATATTATCAAAAAAATAATAGAATACTACCAAACTTATCCATTAAAAATCCCCTTAGATTCAACAACAATTTCATATGCACCTAAAACCCCACAATTTGAAAAATTTGGTCTAACTGATATTCAAAAAAAACTAAAGTTGTCAATTTGGGAAACACTCTGCTATTTACTAATTAAAAATGATTTAGAAGTTGGGTTTTGGTTAAATCCTCCATCAAATATGGTCATATGGGATCAAATTAATAGAGATGCACTTCAACTACTTTCGAGACCTGATTATATGGTAGGTTCCGACGCAATACCACTAGGAAGTACTCCCCACCCAAGAGCCTATGGCACATTCCCTAGATTCTTAGGTCGATTACGCAGAAAATACAATATATTAAATATTGAACAAATGATTCAAAGGATGACTCAAAATCCTGCGCAAAGGTTTGGATTAGATAAAAGAGGCACTTTATTAGTAGGCAATTATGCTGATTTGGTGATTTTTAATCAAGAAGACGTTATCGATACTGCAACATATGATGACCCAAAACAATTCCCCATAGGAATCCCATATGTTGTGATTAATGGAAAAATTGCAGTAAATAACGAAGTTTGTACTGGTTCTATTTCAGGACATGCAATTCCTTAAAATTATATACGATCAAATTCAAGAAATTGAGCAGATTTTAACTTTCTATCAATTACATATGTAATATAATCATTTATTATTTGTAACGATTTGCTAATATCCTTAGAATTAATTTTAAACGTTTGTAATTGTTCCCAAGTTACACGTTGTGATAAACGCAACAACTTAATTAATTGGAGATTAATCTCAAATATATGAGCATATTGGGTTCTACGTATCTCTGCCATACACCTTGGACAAATAATTCCACCTTGTAAGAACCCAAAATATTGATCTTCTGCATTAAGTACTGATCTACACTCGACGCATGCCGATAATTCTGGCCCATAGCCACACAACATAAGTAATTTTAACTGAAAGAACAAAGTCAGCATATTAACTTCATCGACATTATTAAAAATCTGAAGTATGAATTTGTATAAATTAAATATCTCAATATTCGTTTCATCCTCTAGTATGAAAGATTCCAATAATTCAGCTATATACATCAGATAGAGATAATGAGGAACATTATTTGAAATCTGATTTAAAACCTCAATAGTTCTAACATCTTTAACAATTGGATATAACCGACTAAATTGTACAGTCACAGAAACTTCGTGCATTGGTTCTAAAAACCCACCCAGTTTACTCGTTGGTTTACGTACTCCTCTAGCAAGACATTTAAATTTACCTCGTTCACGAGTAACAATTATAACCAAACGATCAGCTTCACCGACTGAAATAGACCTTAAAACAATTCCAGTCAGACTTTCTGTCCTAATCTTTTGCACAACTTAGCCTAATACCTGTCTTCCTTCAATAGCACGACTCAAAGTAACAAAATCAGCATATTCCAGATCACCTCCCATAGGTAATCCTCTAGCTAAACGGGTGATCTTCAAATCAAGCGAAACAACAAGATCTTGTATATAAGCAGTTGTTGCATCTCCTTCAACGTTAGGATTAGTTGCTAAAACTAATTCCTTTACATTACCTTGATGGATACGATCAACAAGATCATCTAATTTAATATCTTCAGGCCCAATACCTTTCATCGGCGCAATTACACCATGTAATACATGGTAGATACCTTTAAATACAGTAGAACTTTCAATTGCAACTACATCTAGAGGATCTTCAACGACACAAATTATAGAACTATCTCGAGTAATATCCTGACAAATTGAACACGGATTAATATCAGAAATATTATGGCAACTCGAACAATAAATAACTTTCTCTTTAAGATCTCTTATTGCATTCGCAAGTGTTTCTGCTTCTTTTATTGACATTCTAACTAAGTAATAAGTCAATCTTTGTGCCATTTTAGGCCCTATACCTGGCAATCGATGAAAACTCTCTATTAAATTATTGATGGGCTTAACATTAGAATATTCTAAATTCGACATATTATTTACACCTAAGAGTACTAACTATACACTCTCTTTCTCGTCATTTTGAATAGATTTATGATCAACTTGTCCAATAATAATAGCTCCCAATTCTTCAGCTGCATTAACTAAATTTTTTCCTTTATCTTCAGTTTCCAAAGATTCTTCAACTTCCAATTGCATTGTATATTTTTTACCTAAAAATTGTTGAAACGCATCTTCTAGAACTTTTCGAATGGCTACATCATCAATTTCAGTATCTAGACGATCTCTATGCGAAGGATGTTTATAACTAATAATCAAAGAATCTTTTTCTATTCTTTGAGCAACAGAAACTCTTAGTAATGCACTTAAATTAAATCGTTTTCCTTTACTAAATCGTAAAAAATTAAGGATTTCACTCCACTGAGATAATTTTAACTGTTCAATACTATCTGAATTTTTATTAATTTCTTGATTGTTAATTACTGCCGAATTATTACCATTATTAGAAACAGGTATTTTCTCCTGGGATACTTTCTTTTCAGGTGCTTTCTCAATTGAACCTAAATCATCTTTTATCTCAGAAATATCTGTCACAAAATTATCATTTTTTTCAATTCGAATATTAGATGAATCTTTAAGATTCGTTTCCTGATTATAAAGATCATTAGAAACATCAGTAGACGCCTCAACTACTCCTAATTCAAACGGTAAAACATCCATTAAATCACGAGAGAATTTAATTTCCAAAAGTCTGTTAAAACAATAAAGTATCCTTGGTAAGGAATACTTTCCTCCCCATTCTTTAATAGTTTTTATTTTTTCATCAGACAATGGAGATCTTATGTTTGCACTAGTTTTTGCGTGCAAAACTAGACGAATATATTCCAACAACGTCTTATGTACAAATCGTAAGTTATTTCCTCCAATTCCAATAGTATGAATAATTTCTAAACATTTCTTTGTATCTCCACTAAGGATATATCTGATAAGCTCAAAAGATTCAGTTTCATATCCAACATTAAGAGCATTCTGAACAATTTCTAATTCAAGTTTCTCTCCATAAGTAAGTATCAATCTCTCAAGAATATTCTCTGCATCTCTCAAACTACCTGATGCTACCTGTGCTACCTGTAATAAAGCATCTCTATTAATTTCCACACCTTCATCTAAACATAATTTCTCTAATCTAGAGACGATGTCTTCAACTTTTAAAGAAAGAAAATTAAATCTTTGACATCTAGATACAATAGTTGGTAAAACCTTATGAACTTCAGTTGTTGCTAAAATAAAGACTACATGGGGTGGAGGTTCTTCAAGTGTTTTTAAAAGAGCATTAAATGCTGCTTCAGTAAGCATATGCACTTCATCAATAATGTAAATTTTATACTTTCCAGATGTAGGGGTGAAATTCACATTATTCTTCAGCGCCCGAATATCATCAATGCCTCTGTTGCTTGCAGCATCGATTTCAATTAGATCAAGAGATTTTGCTGAATCAATATCTACACAAATCTGACACTGATTATCTGGTTCTCCATCAATAGGATTACGACAATTAATTGCTTTAGCCATAATACGAGCCGTACTTGTTTTACCAGAACCCTTTGAACCTGCAAATAAATATGCATGGGCGATTCGATTTAAATTCACAGCATTGCGCAAGGTTTGGACAATACTATCTTGCCCAATCACTTCAGAAAATTTTCTAGGTCTCCATTTTCTATAAAAAACCTGATCCACTAAATATTACCTCCATCAAGATGCATTTTTAGCTGATCAGTTTTTTTAAATCCAAACAATTCCACAACCTCAGACATTATATTTTCTTCAAGTTTTATAAATTCTACCGAACCAGATGAATTATCATGATTATACCCTAATAAATGTAAAATTCCATGCATTATGACATGTGCCATTTCAAACTTCATAGAATAACCTTTACTTGTAGCTTGTTCTTTAACATCTTTATATGATATAACGACTTCTCCAATATAATTTTTCCCAACATCAATTCCTGTTAAATCTTTATTAATATATGATTTATCTACAGGAAAAGACAAAACATCAGTACTGCTATCAATATCTCTGAATTTTTTATTCAAATCTTTAGAAGTGTCCTGATCTACAATTACAATTTCAATCCATACATCTTCATCTAAATCAAGTTTGTCATTTATGACTGCCACAGATTTTTCAACAAAAACAACATCTACAGTATCTATAAAGTCATCAAAAACTAATACATCAACATTAATCATATAAAAACTACATAAAAACTATAAGAACTAAGAACTTAAAAATAGAATCTTACACACCATCTTTAACCCCATGGGGTTATTAGTTATATGTGTAAACTATCCTACTCTATTTTAGTCAACTAATACATCTGATTCAGCAGGAACACACTGAGTAATTAAATCTTCGACCTCTTCTGGAGTCAAAGGTTTCAAATTGTCTGTCCTGCTTGACTTGATATCAGATTCAGGCGCCTTATATTTCCAAGTGTCACTAAGTGTTTGCCCAGAAAGTAAACTGAAAAAATTGGAATCAGAACTCATAACTACAGTATCTTTTTCACCGAAAGCAACTTCATAAGCTTCTAGTTTTCTAATAAAAGAAAAGAACTCTGGATCTCGAGAATATGCTCCAGCATAAATAGCAAGAGCTTCAGCTTCTCCTTGCCCTTTGACTTCTTTACTAACTCGGGATGCACAAGAATCCATAATAGTAACTAAGCGATCAGTTTCTGATGTGATACTATCAGACAATAATTGACCTTGAGCACGATATCGATCTGCCTCTACTTTACGTGCAGAAGCCATTCTTAAATAAATAGATTGTTCTACAGCTTGTGGTAAGTCTGCTCTTTTAATTCTAATATCAATTAGTTCAATTCCCCAATCTGAAGAATCTGTTGTACTCTGAACAGATTTAATAACAGATTCCAAAATTAAATCTCTCTGATCAGATATCATAGTTTCAAATGAGGATTCCCCTACTTTAGCACGTAAGGATCCCAAAATAATTTCCCCTAAACGCTGCCTACCAAGTTCTTCAGTACTAAATTTCAAATAAAATCTCTTCGGATCCTTTATTCTCCATCTAGTAATCTGATCTACTTGAATTCTCTTCTGGTCAGAAGTTAAATATTCTTGAGGATCAGTATCACTTGTAAGTATTCGTTTTTCTAAATAAGTTACTTGTTGAATAAAAGGCATTTTGGTCTTTAAACCCGGAGTAGATGAAACTTTTTGTATCTCACCAAATTGTATGACTACTGCATGATTTATTTCATCCACGATATAAAATACCTGCTGAACTGATATAAAAGCTACTACAACCCCAACAATTAATACTACTAACAGCGATCTATTCATTAGTTACCTCCCTTGAATCATTCAAGGAAATATCAGAGGATTTAGCAAAATCAAGTAAAGGTAGAACTTGTACTTTAGTATCAATAATAGTTTTATTTACTCCAGCAAAGACTGTCTCCATTTTTTCAAGATATATACGATCACGAGTTACAATAGGATCTTTTCTATATTCTTCTAAAAGTGCTATGAATCTTGCAGTATCACCAGTGGCATTCTCTATTTGCCGTTGATGAAATGCTGCGGCTTCTCTAATTTTCACCTGTACCTGACCTTTAGCTAGTGGTATTCTGTTTGCAGCATATTGTTTTGCATTATTTTGTAAAGTAGTCTCTTCCTCTAGAGCACGGGTAACATCCTGAAAAGCATCTTTAACCTCTTCTGGTGGGTCTACTACTTGTAGTTTTATTTCGGTAATTCCAATTCCAACATTATAATTGTCAAGCAATCTTAGCAAAAACGCATATGTATCCTGTTCTACTAATGTACGAGATGTCAGTGCATTATCAAGTGTTGTCCTACCCATGATACTTCGTAAAGAAACTTCTGAAGCTCCACGTAATACGTTTTCTGGATCCTTAGCACTAAAAATAAAAGCCTTTGGATCCGAAACTTTATATTGAATCACCATCTGAGCTTCTACAATACTATTATCGGTTGTAAGCATTAGAGCTTCATCAAGATTCCTAAAAGTAGTACCACTATCATCCGTTCGAAATCCAAGCTCAGCTCTACGAATTCTTTGAACATCAACTTTCTCAACAGATGTTATTGGAGAAGGTATCCGCCAATTCAAACCAGGAGTACTAATAGCACTAAATTTACCAAATTGTCTCACAACTCCATTTTCTCGAGGACCTACTTGATAAATTCCAGTAGCAAGCCAAATCACAGATATAACAACTAAAGCAATAGGGATTATATAATTGCTTCCTTTGCCACTATTAACCCTATTACCATTTCCAAATCCAAGTTTTTTAAATAAATCAGAAAGATTTATTTCTGGATCTATGTCTTTATTCATACCTTAGTACTCAATTCTCCTAATATACCAAAACTAATTGTATCACAAATGAACTATTTTCAACGAATAAAATTACACATTATCAACTATCAACTCATTATAAATTGATAGAAATTCTTCATAGCTCGAAATATCCTGCATTATAGCTACAAACTCATACAAAGAAGATAGCTTATTTCTGATTTCTAATAAGTATCTATAAGTTAAGCTGATTGATTCAGGGCGATTAGCATATGTACCATAAAAAGAAAAATATGCCTGATTTATTTTCCTAATAGGATAACCATTACTTTTGAATAAATCCCGTTGGTTATTCATATAATTCTCAGCCATCTTTATTTCATCATGTTGTAAATATTCATCAACTTTTTCTCGTGTCTCCTGCATTACCATATTAAAGTTAAATGAATCATATTTCACAATATCTTCTTCTTGATTATTAAGTCTATCTATTAAAATACAGTTATTATTAAGTTTGATTTCCTCCCAAACTTTTCTCCCAATTTCATTACCTAATATAACTGCAATTGATTCATTCAATGTTGTCATTTGACTATCTTTGTAAATAGATTGCCCTAAAGGATGAAAAAACAAATAATGATGAATCCATTCATGTGAAACAGTAATCAGAATATCTTCCAACGTATCCATTTCTGCAATAGAAGATGGATATGTTGCGATACCACCTAATTCTATTACAACTGCTGAAAGGTTTTGCTCTAACAACAATGTATTTTCAATATGTTCTATGGTAGATAAAGATATAGAAGGTTTAAGTAATATTTCCTCTATCCTTTCAATACGATCACGTGGTGAAATTACTAGTAGATTTGGAGCACTGCCTAATTTTGTATCCACAGGCGGGAAAATAAAATCTCCCCAAATCGAAAAACCTTCTTTAACTAAAATTGATGTGACTAAAGACTCTAAAGTTTCTTCATAATAACTTATGACATTACTATCTTTTTCATTCTGGGGATAATCACATAAGTTATATATTGAAGTATCTAAAACACTTTCATCCACTGAAAAAAATTGCTTAATCTTAAACAACCATTTCTGTGGGAAATTATTCAACTCCCATAATACAAGATTATACTTGTGATCAATTACAAGTTTTTCTACCGGACTAATTTTTGGAACATCATTAATGAATAGAAAAAAAAATATACCAATTACAATTATTATTAGCCACTTGAGTCTTAAAACTATTTTAGAAAACAATATCCTCCAAAGTATTGAAAATTACTCAAACAGATCAAGAAATTGATTTTCATAATGTGAAAATAACCCCCAACGATCTAACTCTCTTTTCAAGATTTCAACATCTGCACCTTTATGAACCTCTTCAAATAAACGTTCAATCTGCTCTGTAGCCATCCGTGGAACCCCACCATATTGTTGTTGTGGTTCTAATAATCCTTTATTTTTAAAATCATTCAAATTTGAAGCATATGAAGCTGATGTAAATTCATAAATAAATTTCATTAAAGCAACATCCCAGAGAGCATCAACTCCAACTAATACTACAGACATATCTTCATTTTTTGCTTCTAAATCCTTGCTAATACGATTCGCTATATCACTTACTGAACCTCCCACAATTTCAACTTTACTAGCATGATTTTGATATTGGTAAAGAATCCCCGTACTATTAGGCCCTTCTTCATTAGACATATGTTGAAAATATTCATAAGCATCATTACTAAAACCTTCTAAATTTAATGCATATGTCGGTGTAACAATTTTTGGTTTTTCTGCTACAACTCGACCAGTCCTTATTACTCCTTCTTGTCTAGTAGTGTCGAACTCATGATAGATAGGCTCAGATACAACAAAATACTCTACATTAGTTAACCCAAATGTAGATAATTTTTGTTTAGGAAGACGAACAGTCCATGTCTGTTCAATAGCTTGTTTCCAATTGATATTATTCATTAAACTCATTTTTTAACATAATTAATTATAAATTACCATACATACTAATAAATATCATATCTAGAATTTTGTAGATAACTAATTTACAATTTTGACAAAACAGATTATAGAAAATTACATATTTCAATATTTATGTACTCGAGTATATTCAAAATTAACATAGAAATTACAACTGGCTGTAAGAATATTAAAGAAAAAAGAAATATTCTAAAATCTATGTTTACTCGTTTACGTCAAAAATTCAACATATCAATTTCTGAAATATCACAGCATAAATCACTATCAATGGCCACTATAGGGATAGCTTATATTACTAATGATTCGAAAAACGATGAAATAGTCATCCACAAGATTATAAAAACAATAGAAACACTTCGTCCTGACCTAATAATATTAAACATCATTACTGATTCAATAAAAATTGAAAACTGATGCCCGATATTTTTAGTTCTAGAAATGTTTGAATTAAAGAAAATCTATGCTATGATTCCAATCTACGGGGTGTAGCGCAGTTTGGTAGCGCACCTGCATGGGGTGCAGGGGGTCGCTGGTTCGAGTCCAGTCACCCCGATATGTACTTTAAAATTTAATTACTCTACTTCTAATGGCCAATCTACTAAATAACCGCGATGACTAACAATAATAAATTTAGAAGTATTCAATTTATACCTGAATAATCGATGCTAAGAAAATATTACTACTAAACTGCCTGATATGACTAATAATCCTAATACAATTACAAAAACTCCAAAATTTATAACTTCTGCAACTTTTAATAAAACTTTAATTGATAAAATACCTACAATAAATGCAAATATTAGAGACACTATACTAAATTTATCGAAAGATATATTACCAATATATATTTCATAGAATGAAGCCATCAGTCCAGCAGGGATTCCCATTAAAAAACTTAGTCTAAGAGCATTTTCTGGAGATAACCCGAAACGAATTAACATTGCACTTGTTATACCAGATCTACTAATTCCTGGTATAACACTAAAACCTTGTAAGATTCCTACAAAAACAGCATATCTCCAATTCATTTGATTGATAGATTTCCTAACATTTCTGTCTCTCTTCATATACTGTAACAATCCAGTAATAATCATCATTCCACCTATTAAGACAGATATTAATACACCAAACGAAGAAACCATTATGAATTCTATAAATTGGACAATTATTAAAGCTATAATACCACTAATAACTGTCGAAATTATTAGAAATAATAATAAAGGATTTATCCCTGAAACTATAGTTTTTTTTAAAATTTCAAGTACTTGAGAACGAAAATAAACTAAACCAGCAAAAGCGGTCCCAAGATGTAGCCAAAGACTAAGCGCTAGCGCATCCTCAGGAGTTTTTCCAAATATTGAACTTAAAATCAGAGTTATAACCCCCTCAGAACTAATTGGCAACCACTCAGTAATTCCTTGTAAAACCCCAATAACTATAGCTTCAACCAAATCATCCACCTATTTCCTGTAAACAATAAAATATAATTCGTCTTTGGTTAATCATTAAAATTAAGATATCATTATACAATTATACTAGGCCGATAACTCTAATTTTTTTATCTGTATAATTAAGACATTATGATTAACCTATCTGATAAAGGTGCATTATTGATTGGGGGAAAACGAATAGGACGCATCATTGCCAATCGTTTAGCCAAAGAAAAAATTAATATCGCACTCATATATAACACATCAAAAACAATAGCTGATGAAACTTTAAAAGAAATTTCTCCTTTAATAAAAAAATCATGCGTAATTAAAGCGGATATCTCTAATGAAAAACAAGTTAAAAGCATGTTTTCTATAGCACAAAAAAAACTTCAGGATATATCCTTTATCATTAATCTTGCCTCAACATTCGATCGTACTCCCTATAAACAGTTAAATGGAAAGGATTGGGATACTTCGATGAATTTTGCTAAAGGGAATTATCTTGTTTGCCTAGAAGGATCCAAATATATGATGAAAAATAATGGTAAAACAAAAGGACATATAATAACATTTGGAGATTGGGCTGCAACTAATACACCTTATAAAAATTATCTCCCTTATTTAACTGCAAAAGCATCGATTGATTTTATGACTCGTGTATTCGCAACTGAATTATCTGAATATAATATTTTAGTTAATTCAATTGCGCCTGGTCCTACTATCCAACCACCAGAATATAGCCAAAAAAACTGGAATGAAAAAGTGATTAAATCTACAGCCCTAATTCAAGAATCATCTGCAAATGAAATTTCTGAATTTATTATAACTTTACTAAAGAGCGAAACCATTACTGGAGAAACAATAAAAATTGACTCAGGGAGTCATCTTCGTTCTAGATAATATTGGAAATTCGCGAAAATGTTTACTTTTATATTTATATGGAGAAAAATATGAGTGTTATAATCACAATAAATTATAAAAATAGATAGGATTTATTTTGATAATTTCTGTAATAGGAGACGGAAACCCTACAGAAAAAATATCCCTACTTGCCGAAGAAGTTGGGGAATTACTAGCTAAAAAAGGCATCATACTAGTATGCGGAGGACTTGAAGGAGTAATGGAATCAGTTTGTCGTGGAGCAAAAAAATATGGCGGAACTACTATAGGGATAATACCAGGAATCAAAGCATCTGATGCAAATAAATGGGTTGACATTCCAATTTGTACAGGAATGTCTCACGCAAGAAATGTGATCATTGCTACTACTGGAGATGCAATTATTGCGATAGGAGGAAAATACGGTACACTATCTGAAATTAGCCACGCGCTATCAATAAATAAACCTGTTATTGGTTTAAATACTTGGAATCTTTCACAAATTAAAAATATAAACCCATCTATTATAAAGGCTGAAAATCCAATTGACGCAGTCACTTTAGCTGAAAAAGCAATTCAAAATAATGAGTGTAAATAATACATTAATATAGATGAAAATGCATAAAATAAATAATATCTTAGCAAGAGAAATAATCGATTCACGGGGAAATCCAACTATTGAAGTTGATGTGATTACATCAGATGGAACATTCGGTAGAGCATCAGCACCTGCAGGAGCAAGTACAGGACAAAATGAAGCAATTGAACTGCGGGATAACGATCCTAATAGATATAACAAAAAAGGTGTGTTATCTGCTATACAAAAAATTCATACAGAAATTACTCCAAAATTAATTGGAATCGACGTTTCATCTCAAGAAAAAATTGATAACACTCTCCTTGAAATTGATAACACTCAAAATAAATCGATTTTGGGCGGTAATACAACTGTAGCATTATCATTAGCTACTAGTCATGCTGCTGCTGCTGCTTACAAGATTCCTCTCTATAAATACTGGGCACTAGATAATACACCTCGTATGCCTGTACCCATGCTTAATTTACTTAATGGTGGCAAACATGCAGAAGGCACAGCAGATTTTCAAGAATTTATGGTGGTCCCTGTTGGATTTCCTAATTTTAGTAAAGCATTACAAGCCGGTATTGAAATCTACCACAAACTAAAAGATCTTCTCCAACAACAAGGAAGCCAAATCGCAGTAGGTGATGAAGGTGGATTTGCACCACAAAACATATCAACTCATAAAGCTCTTGATTTATTAATTTCTGCAATTGATATTGCAGGATATAAAGCAGGAATAGATTGTTTTATAGCTATAGATGTTGCTGCATCTGAACTTTTAACTTCTACTAGATCATACAATTTAAAAAAAGAAAATGTTACGTATTCAGTTGAAGAAATGGTTAGTTTTTTACACACCCTAACTCAAAACTATCCAATAATTAGCATTGAAGATGGTCTTGGAGAATTAGACTATAGAGGGTGGGGACTCCTAAATGATACATGCGGTAAAAAAACTCAAATTGTAGGTGACGATTTATATGTCACCAATACCGCATTACTTAAAAAAGGTATATCTGAAAACCTTAGCAATGCAATACTTATAAAACCTAATCAAATAGGTACTGTATCCCAAACACTAGAAGCAATAGAGTGTGCTAAAAAAGTAGGATGGGGAACAATAATTAGTCATCGTTCTGGAGAAACTGAAGATACATCTATTGCCGATTTATCTGTGGGAGTCTCTGCAGGGCAAATTAAAACAGGAGCTCCAGCTCGAGGTGAAAGAACTGCAAAATATAATAGTCTCCTTAGAATTGAAGAAACACTACCAAAAGATTCTTACTTTGGCATGGATGCTTTTAAACATATAAAGAAATAAAATTATCAATAACTAATTACAAAGGATGAAATACTTATGAAAACAAGAGTAGCTATTAACGGATTCGGGAGAATAGGGAGACAAGTTTTACGTGCGATTATTGAAAAATACCCTGATTCATTAGATGTTATAGCAGTTAATGATCTTGGTGATCCTGGTACAAACGCACATATGTTTAAATATGATAGTAATTATGGCATATATCCTGGTGAAATAGATTTTCAAGAAAACCAAATTAAAATCGATGAAAAAGAAATCCAAGTAGTTCAAGAACGTGATCCTTCATCTATAAAATGGGATTCTCTTGGTATTGAAATAGTCATAGAATCTACTGGTTTCTTCACTAATGCTGAAAAAGCTGCTGGCCATTTAGAAGGAGGTGCCAAAAAAGTTATTATTTCAGCACCAGCAAACGGAGAAGATGCAACAATAGTAATGGGAGTTAATGAAGAAATTTACGATAAAGATAAGCATAATATCATTTCAAATGCTTCTTGTACAACTAATTGTGTGGCAAACATGGTCAAAGTAATCGATGATTATTTTGGAGTCGAAAAAGCATTAATGACAACTATTCATTCTTACACCAATGATCAAAAAATACTCGACCAAGTACATTCAGACTTACGTAGATCTAGAGCTGCTGCTATAAATATTATTCCCACTACAACGGGTGCAGCTAAGGCAGTTGGACTAGTATTACCCCATTTAAATGGGAAAATCCATGGTATGGCGTTTAGGGTCCCAACTCCTACTGGATCAGTAACAGATTTAGTAGCTACACTGAATCAAAATGTAACTGTTCAACAAATTAACGAAGCTTATAAAGAAGTTTCTAATAAACGCCTTAATGGCATCATAGAATATACAGATAAACCTCTTGTTAGTAGTGATTTCATACGTAATCCTAATAGTGTTATACTCGATGGACTATCAACCATTGTAATGGATGGAAATATGGTAAAAGTCGTAGGATGGTACGATAATGAATGGGGATATAGTTGCAGAACGGCAGATCTCTGTAAATTCATCAGTGATAATTCAAATAATTGATTTTTAAAAACTCAATCTTTTAATAACAAATTTGCTTTTGCTTTAATTGGCAAATGTTAGTTTTTAAAGATATAATAAACCCAAATATATTTAATGAAAGGTTATACCCATAATATGCCTAATAAAGTTACCAAAGAACCAACTCGTAAAACAGGTACATGGAGTGTTAAATCTGGCTTAGCTCAAATGCTTAAAGGCGGAGTAATCATGGACGTAGTAACTGCTGATCAAGCTAAAATAGCTGAAGATGCTGGCGCAGTTGCGGTTATGGCATTAGAAAGAGTCCCATCAGATATTCGTAAAGCTGGAGGAGTTGCTCGTATGGCAGATCCAACAAAAATCACAGAAATTATTGAATCTGTATCAATACCAGTTATGGCAAAATGTCGTATTGGACATTTTGTTGAAGCTCAAATCCTAGAATCATTGGACGTAGATTACATTGATGAATCTGAAGTACTAACTCCTGCAGATGAAAACAATCATATTAATAAAACTCCATTTAAAGTCCCTTTTGTTTGTGGAGCTCGTGATTTAGGAGAAGCACTACGGCGTATAGGAGAAGGTGCTGCAATGATACGTACAAAAGGAGAAGCTGGAACAGGCAATATTGTTGAAGCTGTACGTCACGCACGATCAGTTCTTAGTAAAATTAAAGAAATACAAGGAATGGATCAATCACAATTAATGGCGGTAGCAAGGGACTTACGATCTCCTTTTGAACTAGTACTAGATATAAAAAAACAAGGAAAACTACCAGTAGTAAATTTTGCAGCTGGTGGAATTGCAACTCCTGCTGACGCAGCTTTGATGATGCAACTAGGAGTTGATGGCGTTTTTGTTGGATCAGGTATATTTAAATCTGAAAAACCAGATATTATGGCCAATGCCATAGTAAAAGCAACGACTCATTTTAATAATCCAAATATTCTCGCAGATATTTCACGAGGACTTGGTACAGCAATGCCAGGATTAGATATCAAAACAATTCCCATAGAAGAACAACTGTCTACCAGAGGATGGTAATTTGATAAAAATCGGTGTTTTAGCTCTACAAGGTGATTATCTTGAACACCAAAGAATACTACAAATTCTTGGTATTAATTCAACGTATATAAAAACCCCTGAACAATTGAACAAAATAGACGGATTAATTGTACCTGGAGGAGAAAGCACTACAATTAATAAATTAATGAACTACTATAGTATAAAAACCCCTTTAAAAAAACTTGTACAGCAAGGAATGCCTATTTGGGGAACATGTGCAGGCATGATTATCATAGCTAATAAAATTATACAATCATCACCAAAGCCTTTATCTTTAATAGATATCACTGTAGATCGTAATGCTTTTGGCAATCAAACCGAAAGTTTTGAGCAATTAATAACTCTTCCTGTAATCGGCAAACAACCTTTCAGAAGTATATTTATTCGGGCCCCACAAATCATTGATATAGGTGAAAAAATTGATGTATTAGGTAGACTACCTAATACACAACCCGTTGCTGTTAAACAAAATAATATCTTAGCAACATCATTTCATCCAGAGTTAACCAATGATTATCGAATACATGAATTTTTCGTTAAAATGATTTAGAGAACTAAAAATGATTGATGAACAAAATACTGATAATACTAAAGATAATGATCTGAATAGCTTATTTAAAAAAATTCCTTCTAAAATAACTAATCGTATTAACTCTTTAAATAAAGATAATGAACTACTAGAAATCGTACTGGATATCGGAAGGAAACCTGAAGCAAGGTTTATTAACCAATCGTATATTTTTGATGAAGAAATTACAGAAGATGATTTACAATCTGTTATTGAGAAAATTGGATCATTTGGAAATGATAATCGTGCAGGCATTGAGCGTACTCTCCACAGAATATCTGCGATACGAAACCGCAACGAAAAAATTATAGGACTAACTTTACGCGTGGGTAGAGCAATTTATGGAACAATTCGAATTGTTGAAGACTTGATTATGTCTGGAAAATCTATTCTTTTGTTAGGTAAACCTGGAGTAGGTAAAACAACAATGTTAAGGGATGTTGCAAGATTATTAGCTAACAATGCGGATAAACGCGTAATTGTTGTAGACACCTCTAATGAGATTGCTGGTGATGGGGATATACCTCATCCAGGGATAGGACGTGCTAGACGAATGCCTGTAAAATCTTCAATTGAACAATATTCAGTTATGATTGAAGCAGTCGAAAACCACATGCCTGAAGTAATAGTAATTGATGAAATTGGAACAGAAATGGATACCAATGCTGCCAGAACAATTGCAGAACGTGGAGTTCAGTTAATTGCTACTGCACATGGCAATTCCCTAGATAATTTAATTATGAATCCAACTCTCTCAGACTTAATTGGAGGAATTGAAAGTGTCACATTAGGAGACATCGAAGCACGTAAAAGAAAAACTCGTAAAACAGTTTTAGAGAGAAGATCTCCACCTACATTTGACATCGTTATTGAAATAGAAAATTGGAATCAGGTAAATGTACATGAAAACGTATCAGAATCCGTTGATGATGCACTTCAAGGTAAGCCTATTACTCTACAATCAAGAATTATTTCAGAACAAGGAGAAATTTCACAAAATACTTCAGTACGCACAAATTACTTAGATGAAACAAGTCATAAATCTACCAGTAATTTGATTTCTGTAAACCCTGAGTTAACACCGAATTTATCAATACCTAAATCTGAAAATTCAAATCAAAATGATATAACTAGAATACTACCTTATGGTGTAAGTAAATCTTTACTAAATAAGATCATAAACGCTAAAAGCTTACCTATTGTCCTTACTGATGATCTTGATAATTCTGATCTATTACTAACAACAAAAGCATATTATAGAAAAAAAACACGTCGTTTAACTTTAGCTGAAAATAATGGCAAAACAATATATGTATTACGAAAAAACTCAATCAGACAAGTTGAACAATTCATCACATCTTTAATGAGAAACCAAGCTCGAAGAGCTCAACCTGAAAAAATGGGAGAGGCTATTCGTGAAGCTGAAAATGCGATATCTAATTTATCCTTAAATGGTAATACAGAATACGATTTGCAGCCTCAAAACCCATATTTAAGACGTATACAACATAAAATTGTAGAAAAACATGGAATGTTTTCAAAAAGTACTGGGTCTTTTGATAACAGGCATGTCGTTATATATAAACCATTAGATAATTAACCTTAAGGAAGACTAATGTCAATATTGATATCTTTTGAAGGATGCGAAGGAACAGGAAAAACTACTCAAGTAAATTCATTGAAAAATAATCTTTTAAACAGTAGCTATAGCGTAGAAATAGTTTATGATCCCGGAACTACCTTACTTGGAGAATATTTAAGAGATTGGCTCAAATTAGAAAACCGTCCTCCTTCAACCCCTATATCAGATTTACTGTTATTTGCAGCAGCACGTTCATCTTTAGTTACTGAAATTATTCAACCTGCTCTCAAACAAGATAATACAATAATCATTTCTGATCGATTTATAGATTCTACTATAGCCTATCAAGCCTATGGAGATGGACTGCCTCTTAAACTAGTTCAAGAAATAACTCGTATTTCATGTCAAAACTTGATTCCATCACTTACATTTATACTAGATTCCGATCCATCTGTCTCATTATCTAGAATTGCTTCTACTTCAAATAAAATAACAACTAGAAAAAATGAAAAAGGCAAAGAACGTTACGAAAAAAGGTCTATCGA
>CEVQ01059633.1_pt1 | contig 22667 bp, 21 predicted proteins | sample 356551 | NCBI WGS metagenome assembly CEVQ01 (sample SAMEA2623756, study PRJEB7988) | marine metagenome | biome: marine biome (ENVO:00000447); feature: mesopelagic zone (ENVO:00000213); material: "saline water (ENVO:00002010), including plankton (ENVO:xxxxxxxx)" | depth 250 m | reverse complement strand
TCGACATCCCTTATACCTCGCTTTCTTATCAAGTCTGAACGGCGATGAGAAACACGTTTTGGGGTTCTCTGCTCGACGACTGTGCCGGTCAACGCAGCCGCCCCTTTCTTAAGCTTTTCCTTTGAAATAGGGGGCTCGAAAGATACCTTTGCTCGATATAGCTTATCACAAGAAGTGTTTTTTAATTCTCTAACTCTTTTCTTATCCACTAACATCAAATGTGATATTGAAACTCTACCTTCATTTTCATTGTTGACTAGAGATTGAAGAGAATCTAAATCTAATGTTCGTTTTTTTGGTGTTTTTAATTCTAAGACAAATGGTCGACCATCCCCCAACATCCTGGCATCTATATCCTCCCTACCCATACCGTGAAAAGAATCGAAAATAGAAAGACTGCTTTCCAAAAATGGTTTTGCTATTAATGATTGTACTGATTCTGGATAAGTCTGGCCTGTCTCGTTACATAATGAACAGCCTCTACCTCTACATTTTCTACACGGCCAGCGTGTTTGAGGTATTGTGCGATCCAACTTCACATAACGACCTTCTATGAAAAGAGAACGTACAGTTGGTTCGGCTACACCGTAAAGAGTATCTATCAAAATAGTAATCTCGGGATTTGGTCTCTCCAAACGAATGTCCATTTTTTTGGAGAGAAGGATTCCGACTTCTCTATTAATTTGTGTTTTGATTGATTCTCCTAAATTTTCTCCTAGAGACTCTTGAATTTTATTCTCAAATTCTAATATTTTTTTATCAACTATACTTCCGATTTCAAATGTTGAAAATGAATAATCAGAAACAGCCGACATTGCAATATCTACGAAATTTTCTTTTTCTGTTAATACTCCTAAACAGAGTTCACAATCCGTATCACCTGATAAATGAGAAGAGTTAGATTTGTCGATATCTATAAACACAAATTGATTATCTCCTATTTTCTCTTGAACTGTAGTTAAATTTTCCTTTTTTGAATTGTCTAAAAAGTATTTATGTTCTAAAAGAGAGATGCCACGCTCAAGATTTGTTAGGCCAGAACCCACCATCCCCACTTGGCGACCCATACAAGATAAACAGAGATAATATTCTGATAATACTTTGAACAAATTGGAAACTAACACAAATAACGTATGAGTAAATGTTTAAATTAGTGTCTAGCAAAGTTATATAGACAAATTCAGTAAGCCGTAGTAAGCATGGAAGAGAATGAAGAGACGAATGAGCAGTCGAACAATCTTGAAAATCAAAGTTTAATCACCATGATTGGAGATTCGAAAACTAGAAGAGAAGCTATGACTGAGTTTGGAAAAATGGGAGAAGCGGCATTGGTTAGTTTAGTTAATGAAGGAATAGGCAATGAAGACAGTGACGTTCAGAGAGCTTCAATGGATATGATTGGAAGAATAAAATCCTCTAAAGGGATGCCCTATCTCATATTGGGCACACAGAGTGAAGATTCCAAAGTTAGATGGCATGCTGTTAAAGGTCTAAGAAAATTCGATTCTAACAAAGCTATAGAAGCATTGATTCAAACGTTATCTGACGAAGACAAACACGTTAGACTACGTGCGGCAAAATCGCTGAGTGAGATGGGAGAAAGTGCAATGCCAGAAATAGAGAAAATACTAGATAGTGGAGATGAAATGAAAAGAATGGGAGCAGGTAGAGTTCTAAAATTTAGAAACCTGGAAGTCCCTGAAAGAGAAATCTCAACGCCTGAAGAAACAGTAGAAGAAAAAGAAGAAGAGACTGCGGAAGAGGAAGAAGATGTTGTTGAAGAAGAGGAAGAAGATAATTTAGAGCAGAAAACCGTAAAGGAATTAAAAGAAATGCTCCGAGATAAAAAAATGAAAGTTAGTGGAAAGAAAGCTGACTTAATAGAACGACTTGGAAAATATTAATCAAGGATTAGTACGTCTCATTGTTCTTGGAAATGGAATTACATTCTTAATATGTTCTGCACCACAAATCCAACTAGTTAACCTATCTAAACCTAAACCGAAGCCTGAATGAGGGACGGAGCCATACTTGCGTAAATCCATATACCAACCATATGAAGCCGGTTCCATTCCTTCTTCTCGAATTCTAGTATCTAATTCATCGGGTGACCAAATTCTTTCACCTCCACCGATAATCTCCCCATAACCTTCAGGAGCTAATAAATCATGACAAACTAATGATTTGGGGTCTTCGGGATCGGGACGGTGATAGAATCCTTTCTCCTTTGGAAAATGAGTTATGAATAGAGGTTGAGTTCTAGAACTTGTAAGGGCTTTCTCTTCTTTATAGCCGAAATCATCCCCCCAAGATAAATCAAAACCTAAAGAATTCAATTCATCTATTACATCAGAATATTTCATCTTTTCGAATGGCCCTTTGACATTTTGTAATAGAGAAATATCTCTACCGAGGTGTTCTAATTCGGAAAGATTATTAGACAATACTTCATTCAAAATAGTATTGATCATACCTTCTTCTAATTCCATCATTTGATGATTATGAGTCCAGGCAGCTTCTACTTCGGCGTGCCAGAATTCAGTGAGATGGCGTCTAGTTCTAGATTTTTCTGCTCTGAATGATGGAGCGACGGTGAAAATTTTCTCTAAACCGAACATTGTAGCTTCGGCATAAAGTTGCCAAGATTGACTTAAATGAGCATAAAATTTTTGTCCTGATTTTTCATTGTGATCATCATATGAAACGTTGAAAAGAGTAGAGCCTCCTTCACATGCACTGGTAGTAAAACTTGGAGATTGCACTTCGGCATAGCCCAAAGAAATCCAATAATTTCTAAAAGCTTGAAAGATTGTTGAACGTATTTTTAGACATGAGACCATGTCACGACTTCGGAGCCAGAGATGCCTATTGTTCAGCAAATGTTCATCGCTTTGATCTTTAGTAATTGGGAAAGTATCGGCATAATGAAGTACTTCAAAATTAGAGGCTTTAAGTTCCCAGCCGCCGGGTGCTCTTTCGTCCTTTATTGGCGTTCCAGTAACTAACACTGAAGATTCAACTAGAGCTTTTTTTGAAGCAGTAAAACTGGATTCTGAAACAGAATCAGAGGAGACTACTGATTGTATAATTCCAGTACTGTCTCGTAAAACTATGAAGGATAGTTTGCCCGATGAACGTGTCCTGTAAATCCAACCTCTTACGGAAATCGATTTGCCATCTACTACCCCATTTAGGATATCACCGATTGTGGTAAAGTTATCTGAATCTGGGAATTCAGGATATGTCATCTGAATAGTGAGGAAAGGGGCCCGACAAAAACTCTTTGGTACCCGCTCCTTAGGAGGCATTGTGTACGGAATAGTTGTTTGTCCTAAATGTATGCAGATACAAGGTATAGAAATTGAGGGGAAAGTGAGTTACGGTTGTAATGGTTGTAGAAAAAGACATAAAATAAGTAAAATAAAAATTTGGAATAGAGTAAATAGGGCTGATGAAGTGGCAGAAGCTGTAGCTTTAGTTAAAGAAAAAATATGGGGAAAGGAAAAAAATGGTTGAGGTTGTTTTACTAGGTATTGCTCAAGATGGGGGAAGACCTCAAGCGGGTTGCAATCTAGATTGTTGTGTAGACATACACTCTAAACCAGAACTATGGAAAACGCCGGTGTCGTTAGGAGTTATAGAGAAAGATAATTTACATCTAATAGAAGCTAGTAGAATGATTGGAAAGCAACTTACGATGGTCGGTAATAAAATACCGAGAAGTGTTTGGATAACGCATGTACACCTTGGGCATATTGATGGGCTTGGTCAATTTGGAACTGAATCGATGAATACAAAAAGAGCGACTTTGCATTGCTCAAAAAAAGTTTCTGAAAATATAGAAAAAACGCCCTCATTAAAACTTCTATTAGAAAATGAAAATTTAGTATTTGGAGATTGGGGGGTGAGAAATGAAAACTTAAAAATAACACCAGTGGAGATACCGCATAGAGATGAACTTGGAGACAATCACGCACTGATAATTGAAGGGATAGAAAACAAATTATTGTTTATGCCAGATCATGATACTTGGAATGAAACTCTTGAATCTGTTGGATTTGAATCGATAAAAGATTGGTTGAAAAGTTGTGAAATAGATATAGCTCTGATTGATGGAACGTTTTGGAATGATAAAGAAATAAAGCACCGCTCGCAAGAAGATGTGAAACATCCATCGATTGAAGAAACGCTGGAAAGAATTGGAGTGAGTAAGAAAGATGATCCTAGAATTGTATTTGTACATTTTAATCATACAAACCCAGTTCTAAACGAGGAAACGGAAGAATACAAAAAGGTTATAGAAATGGGATGGGAAATTGGTACGGAAGGTATGAAATTTTATCTATAAAGTTTCTTCACGTAAAGCTCCATCTCGTAACACTGGCCTCAAATCTCTAAAGGTGGAAATGTCATCCAATGAGATGTCTGCTACTGCTATTCCTTCTTCAAACTTAGGTATAGTAGCTATCTCTTTTCCACGTGGATCATATATTGTTGATTCGCCTGCAAAGGACAATGAGCCTTGAACGCCAACATTGTTAGCGAAAGCCCAGAAGCATGTAGTTTCTATCGCTCGGGCAGGAAGAACTCTGTGAAATAACGGACGAGATGTTGTGGGGCTGGCGGCTAAATTTAATATTACTTCGGCACCGCCTCGAGCTAATGCTGTTGATTGCCTTGGAAAGAAAAGATCATAACATACTTGAATCCCTATCTTGCCTATCTCTGTATCGAATACGTGAATATCCTCACCCTCTCCAAAATATGTTTTTTCTTCGAATGGACCAAAATTAGGAAGGTACTGTTTGCGATAATGACCTATGTATCCATTGGGTCCAACGAAAACAGCACAATTGTATAAAGTTCCAGATGATTTTTCTACCATTCCTGCAGCTATGTACATATTATGAGAGGCGGCTAAATCACATAGACCAGACAAAGCGGGGCCGTTTCCAGGTATAGTTTCTGCCACGTCGTTCAAGCCATCTCTAAGATTGTAACCTGTAACAAATAATTCAGGTAAAGTTAGAAGATTTATTTCTTCCTTAGATTCTTCAACCAATCTTTTTACAGTTGATAAATTTGAGACTACGTCCCCCCTCCTAACTTCAGCTTGTAGAACGGCCAGCTTCACTTCTGTCTCAAGCTTTGCAGTCTATAAAAGACACTGTTTGTTTATACTATGTGATTATCAGGTCTTAATGAATCTTCCAACAGATACACGAAATATAATTCGCTCATTCATAAAAACGAGAGTTATGGAAGCAGAAAGAGAGGGTGTAGTGATTGGACTTTCGGGAGGGATAGATTCAGCGACTGTGTTAGAATTAGTTACTGATGCATTGGGAAATGAAAAGGTAGTTGGGATGATTATGCCGGATGGAGAAACGGAATCGACGGCTATGGCTACAGAACATGCAAAATCTTTGAATGTAGAAATTGAAATAATAGATATCAATTCTATTGTTTCAACGTTTATGAGACGAACGGAACTATTTGAAAATAAATCTGAAATAGGGAATTTGAAAGCCCGAATAAGAATGTCTTTACTTTATGCAAAATCGAATCAGACGAATAAATTAGTGAGTGGGACTTCTAATAAATCTGAATTATTGATAGGGTATTATACAAAATGGGGAGATGGTGGTGCAGATCTATTACCTATTGGGGATTTGTACAAAACACAAGTGTATCAATTAGCGAGAGAGATAGGTGTGCCCCGAAAAATAATAGATAGAAAACCTACAGCAGAATTGTGGGAGGGTCAAACGGACGAACAGGAAATAGGAATGAAATATAGTGAGCTTGATAGAATTTTAATGGGGTTAGAAAGAAAATTTGACGACGAAAAAATAATTGAAAAGATGGAAGTAGAAAAAGAACAAATTAAGAAAGTAAAAGAGATGATTAAAGGTACTGTGCACAAACGAATTTTTCCTCCGGTTTGTAAAATAGGATTGCGTACTGTTGGAATTGATTGGCGTGAAGTGATAGGAATTGCTTAGAAGAATTACGTCAAAATACGAATTTAGAGTACTTGTCGTCACAGAAAATAAAGAGTAAAAAAATCAAAAACGTATGCAACACTTAAAACTGGTTTCTAACATCGGATTAACTCTATGGTTTCGAATTTGAAATATCTGAAAAAAGAATCTAATTTGAAATTGAGTGATATGAGGTAGAAGATTATGGATGGAAAAATAAAAAGATGGAGGAGCATAGGTGCCGCCGAATTCTAAAGGTTTGAAGGTAGGTAGGAAATTTACAAAAGAGGGGGAAAATCCGTTTGAAAAATTAAGATGGAAAAAAAGAAATATAGAGATATTGAATATTGATGGAAGTACTGCTTTCGAAATGAAAAATGTAAACTTGCCAGAAAATTTTAGTGGAGTTGCGGCTAATGTTCTGTCACAAAAATATTTTAGAAAGGCAGGAATTGCAGCGAAGCTAAAAAAATCAAAGGAACGTGGAGTGCCCGTTTGGCTTTCAAAAAGTATACCTGATGAAAAAGCACTTTCCAAAATCAAAGAAGAAAAAAGATATACAGAAGAAACTGATGGAAAAGAATTATTTAGAAGATTAGCTGGAACGTGGACATATTGGGGGTGGAAAAATAAATATTTCAAAACTGAAAAGGATGCAAAGGCATTCTATGAAGAGTTATGCTATATGTTGGCTGCACAAATGGCATCGCCAAATTCTCCACAATGGTTCAACACCGGCCTTAACTGGGCATATGGAATAGAGGGGCCGGCGCAAGGACATCTATATGTTAATCAAAAAACGGGTCAAGTTGAAAATTCTAAAAATGCATATGAGAGACCTCAACCGCATGCTTGTTTTATTCAATCTGTAAGTGATGACTTAGTCAAAGAAGGGGGAATAATGGATCTATGGACAAGGGAGGCTAGGCTGTTCAAATATGGTTCTGGAACGGGTAGTAATTTTTCACACATAAGGGGTGAAGGTGAAACGCTGTCTGGTGGTGGAACAAGTTCTGGATTGATGTCGTTTCTAAAAATAGGAGACACTGCTGCAGGAGCTATCAAATCTGGTGGAACAACTAGACGTGCAGCGAAAATGGTTAGTTTAGATATGGATCATCCAGATATAGAAGAATTCATAGAATGGAAAGTTAAAGAAGAAGAGAAAGTAGCGGGATTGGTTTCTGGTTCATTGCATATACAAGAACATTGTAATGAATTATTGGCAGCGATACAGGCATATCCAGATACAGAAAAAAGGATGGATCAAAATGAGAATCAAGAACTAGCTAAAGCTTTGAAAAAGGCAATGAAGGCACACATACCGAATAGTTTGATAGGAAGAGTTTTAGAATTAGGTGAACAGGGATGGACATCTATAGAATTTGATACATATGGTACTGAATGGGAAGGTGAAGCTTATCAAACTGTTTCTGGACAGAATAGTAATAATTCTGTAAGAGTGACGAACGACTTTATGGAAGCTGTTGCCAAAGATGGTGTATGGAACCTTTATTGGAGAACTGAGTTAGTGAAGGCAAAGAAAGAAGATAGAGTGGCTGAACCTTGTAAGAGTATGCCGGCTAATGACTTGTGGAGGAAGATATCTCAGGCAGCATGGTCATGTGCAGATCCTGGAATACAATACCATTCAACAATAAATGAGTGGCATACTTGTCCGAAGGATGGAAAAATAAGAGGCAGTAATCCGTGTTCTGAATATATGTTCTTAGATGATACGGCATGTAATTTAGCAAGTTTGAATCTAGGTAGTTTTTACGATGAAGAAACGGAAACATTCGATGTTGAGGCCTACGAACATGCCGTAAGAATATGGACTGTAGTTCTAGAGATATCGGTACTGATGGCGCAATTTCCAAGCGAGGCGATAGCGCGCCTTAGCTACGAATATCGAACATTAGGATTAGGATATGCAAATATTGGATCGTTGTTAATGAGAATGGGTATACCATATGATGACCCTCGTGCGTATGCGATATGTGGATCTCTTACTGCAATATTAGGCGGGATAAGTTATGCAACTAGTGCTGAAATGGCAGGAGTTATAGGGACATTTGAAAGATACGAATATAACAAAAATGAAATGTTGAGAGTGATTAGAAATCACCGTAGAGCTGCATATAATAAAAAGCCAGAAAATTATGAAGGATTAACAATAACGCCTCAGGGAATAAATCCAGATAGTTGCCCAGATTATTTAGTAAATGCAGCTAAGAATGCATGGGATTCTGCATTAGAAATGGGTGAAAAATATGGATATAGAAATGCTCAAGCAACAGTGATTGCACCTACTGGCACTATAGGTATTGTAATGGATTGTGATACTACAGGAATAGAACCTGATTTCGCTTTAATTAAATTTAAAACATTAGCAGGCGGCGGATCTCTAAAAATAATAAATCAATCAGTCCCTCTAGCGTTGAAAAAACTGGGATATTCAGATTCTGAAAGAGATGAGATTATAGATTACATAATAGGAACTGGAAAATTTGATGGGGCACCACATATCAATAATGAAACATTAACGAATTATGGATTTACAGAAAAAGTATTATCTGAACTAGAAAAACGTGTTGCTAGTTTGACTTCGATGAAAATGTTGTTTACACCCCTCAATATAGGTGATGAATTCTGTAAAAAGAATTTGAAACTTACGGATGAACAGATGAATGATCCGACGTTTGTATTACTCGAACATATGGGTTTTTCAGAGCAACAGATAGAGGAAGCTGAGAATCGTATTTTTGGTAAACTTACAATAGAAGATGCACCTCATATCAAGGAAGAACATCTTGCAGTATTTGATTGTGCCAATAAATGTGGTAAATATGGAATGCGATCTATTGACTATAAGGCTCATGTTCGAATGATGGCGGCAGCTCAGCCATTCATAAGTGGAGCAATATCGAAAACGATAAACATGCCGCATGAAGTTCTTGTAGAAGATATTGAAGAAGTTTATGAATTATCGTGGAAATTGATGAACAAAGCTATGGCAGTATATAGAGATGCGAGTAAACTGAGTCAACCTTTGATGTCTGGAGCATTGCTTGAAATTGCATCTGCGATAGAAATGGAGGAAGATGAAGAGATGATGATTCCTGAAGGAATGATGACGCCTGGAGCTGCGGCAGAGATGCTAGCTGAATCCCTCCCTATTCCAAATGCAAAATCAGTTGCCAAGAAAGTCATAACTAGATATATAGCGCAAAGAAGAAGAATGCCTAACAAGAGAGGCGGATATACTCAGAAAGCTAAGATAGCTGGCCATAGTATATTCTTGAGCACGGGCGAATATGATGATGGAACACTAGGTGAAATATTCATCAATATGCACAAAGAAGGTGCTGCTTTCCGTTCGTTAATGAATAGTTTTGCTATAGCAGTTAGTCTTGGACTTCAACATGGAGTGCCTCTGGAAGAATTTGTGGATGCGTTTGTCTTCAGCAGATTTGAACCTAATGGCCCAGTTATTGGAAATGAAAGAATAAAGATGAGCACTAGTGTTATAGATTATTTATTTAGAGATTTAGCCATAAATTATCTAGGACGAGCAGACTTGGGCATCCAAGTTACACCGGAAGATTTGATGCATGATACTTTGAGAACTGCGGCTGAAGAAAAAAATGAACGGGAAAGTCGAAACAAATTGAGACCTAGCTCAGAAACCACAGATAATCACGAAGTACAGATGACTTTAGATGATGTTGGAACGATTGATACAATGTATGACACTACAGATTTAGAAAATGTGAATGTTGTTTCAACGGATGTTCGGGGTGGAAATGAAACTGCGAGTGAAGCGATTAAGATGGGATATTCCGGAGATCCTTGTCCAGAATGTGGACAATTCAAACTAGTTCCTAATGGTAGTTGCTTCAAATGTTTGGGTTGTGGTGCAACAACTGGTTGTTCGTAAAGCCATAAATAAAACAACCAAACTGACTATTTGTGACAGTACTCGAAACAGTATCTCGTAAGTATGTTGAATTCGAAAGATTTAACGAGCGTGAGATTAGAAAAATCGCATTGCCAGTAATGAATACGGAATTCACCGTTACCGGGAGATTGGTCTCTGGGATTGTTGGTTTTACTGTTATAATATTAGTTCTTTCGATGTCTTTTAAGTATGCAGCGAGTAGTACAGATTCTACAGCCATAGGTGGGGTGAATGCGTATATTGCTCAAATAAATTCGACACAAGAACAGTTGCTAAGTGGAAGTGGTTTCTTTGATGAAGGACAGAGTTTGACATTTGATGTGATGCAAGATTCATCTGGTAGTGATTTGAAGGGAATAAGAAATATCGGAATGATTAGTGTTCAATTCTATTTTGAAAGTCCTTCAATTACAGATCAAACGGAACCAACCGTATCTATACGGATAGCTAATGGTAGCGAAGGAGTGGACATCTATACCGATACTCAAAGCTCCTACGAACACACATGGCAATACGATTACATGATTAATAATCTGACGAGTGCTGGAAACATTACAATGTCTGCAGACAGTCAAGAAGATTTTCTATTTCAATTAGAGATAGATGGTGAATATATTTTTGTTGAAGTCGTATATGATGATAGTAATGCAATTTTTCCAGGAGAAGATGATACGTTAGATTATGAAATTAATATAACTATGACGACTTGGATTATTGAAAATATAAATGAGGTTCAAACGGTATGAAATCTACTCAGCAACCTCTGTTATCTAAACCCAAGATAGAGAGTACTGAAAGTACTAAGTTATTTACTGATGATTACAAAAATGAGCTTGAAAATGCATCCTATGCAATAGTTGGAAATCATTCTGCAGTAGAGATTTGTGGATGGACTAAAAAGAGTATGAAAGGGAATGAGGGTGGATGTTACAAACAAAAATTCTATGGTATAAGATCGCATCAATGCACACAGATGTCTCCGGCAGCTGTAGCTTGTGACCAAAAATGTACATTCTGTTGGAAAGCCAATGAATTCTTTTCTGGAAAACAAGATTTGATGGAAGAAGCAAATGATGATCCAAATGATATCATAGAAGATTCAATAACTGCTCATTTGAAAAAACTATCTGGCTTTGGTGGTAATGAAAGAATAGATAAACAGACATTTGAAGAATCGAAACATGTAAGGCATTTTGCTATTTCTCTTACTGGTGAACCGACCCTGTACAAAAGATTGCCAGAAATGATTAAAGAATTACATAGGAGAGAAATAAGTTCATTCCTAGTGACTAATGGATTGCACCCTGAAGTATTGGAAAAATTGGATAAGGAAAATGCATTGCCTACTCAACTGTATATGTCATTAGATGCTCCTGATAAAAAAACTTGGAAAAAAATTGACATACCTTTGATACCTGATTTTTGGGAACGTGTATTAGGATCATTGAAAACTATGTCTAAATTGAAAACGAGAAAGGTATTGAGAATGACTTTAGTTAGGGAATGGAATGATTTTGATGCTAAAGGATATGCCGAATTAATTCGAAGAAGTGGAGAGGATACAATGATTGAGGTGAAATCATATATGCATTTAGGACCGGCAAGAAAGAGATTGAGTAAAAAAAATATGCTAGACCATGAAGAGGTTCGAATATTTGCTAAAAAAATAGCAGGGGAATTAGGTTGGAAAATTATAGATGAAGCTGAAAATAGTAGAGTTGTTTTAATAGCAAAGAATGATTGGGAAGGACGGAAAATTGATTTTGGAAATCCGATTCCCGATAAAGTCTCAAATCCATTTAGCTGTTGATATAGTATGAAATACATAGAAGGAATTGAAAAAGCATTCAAAGAATATATCGGTGAAAATTCTATTGATGAATTGAAAAGAAGTATTACTGAAAAACCTATGATATTGATTGCTGGAGATCAATTAACAGGTAAATCAACTCAAGCGAAAAGATTGTCAAAAATATATAACGGGAAAAATTTATCGGTTGGAACTTTATTCAGAGAAGAAGCTAAGAAAAGAGGAGTGAGTGTTGCAGAGCAGGCTAGACTTCTAAAAAAGGAACGGGGAATTGATGTTCAGATTGACTATTCAACTTGTAAAATGATAGGTGGGGCTGAATTGGACTCTGATTTGGCAGTTATAGAAGGAAGACAGCCTGCATTTATGGGTGGATTCATGGAAAGTATAGGTAAAGATAATTTAGTTAGAATATACCTTGAGTGTAGTGTTAGAGAACAAGCTTTACGCTTTTTGAAAAGAGAGACTACTAAGGAAGATTATTTGTTTGTAAAGGAGAATTTACCTAAAGAAGATTTTGGAAATTTAGAAGATGTAGCGAAAGAGATAAATGGAATGGAGATACCGAACACCGAAAGTGTGATGGATGCATTTATTGATAATCAGAATAGAGACGAAGATGATAGAGAGAGGTATCACAAACTTTATGGATTTGATTATAGAGATGCCAGTGGATATGACATAATAATCAATACTAATGACAAAGAAGTTGAAGATGTAGCGAAAGAGATAAATGAATCAATTGAGAAACATGATTCTGTGTGGATTGAAAGAAGACCTTAGACCTATTAAGCACCAGATATGTAACGGAATGTGGACCTGTCATCAAATGAGTATGAAGTGCTAAAGGCAGTTAGGGATGGGGAAACAAAACCTGATGAAATTTCTTCTACAACAGAAAGTAGCGTACAAGAAGTAATGTCTGCAGCATCTTGGCTTAGAACTAAGGGGCTAGTTGACTTTGAAGAGAATATAACTGAATTTGTATCACTAAATGAAGAGGGAAAAAAATATGCTAAAGATGGATTGCCTGAAAGACGAGTTGTTGAATGGTTAGCTGAAAATGAAACGATAACTCTGTCTGAAATAGAGAAAGCAGGCATTAGTGAAAGTGAAGGTAAAATTGCAGTTGGGTGGTTAAAAAGAAAGGGTTTTGCGACTATTGAAAAAGGTAAAGGTGGACCACAGATAAATTACGCTGGAAATAAAGACGAAACGCCTGATGAACCTGTCTTAATGCAATTACTATTTGAAGAAGAGATTAAGGCAGATGAAATAGAGAAAGAAGGATTTAAATTATTGAAAGGAAGAAAAATATTAGATAAACGTGAAGAGATTGATCGTGAAATAGTTCTAACAAAAGAAGGAGAAGAAATTGATTTAGGAGAGGCGCCTACAATAGGAGAAATCACTCCGGAGATGATACAGACCGGTAGTTGGAAAGATAAGGATTTTCAGAAATACTCATTGAACACAAAAACAGTAAGTGCGCAACATGCAACGCTACACCCATTCACTAGATTTATTGAAGATATACGATTGATATTTCTACAAATGGGTTTTCAAGAGATAGAGGGAGATTACGTACAGTCAGCTTTTTGGAATATGGATACTTTGTTCATACCTCAAGACCATCCAGCAAGAGAATTACAAGATACGTTGTATTTAGAAGAGAAGAGTTTTGATCTTGAGGATAAAGAATTAGTTCAAAAAATTAAAGACATTCATGAAAAAGGTGGAGATACGGAATCGACTGGTTGGGGAGGAAAATGGGATGTTGAAAAAGCGAAGAAAGCTTTGTTGCGTACACATACTACTGTTAACACGATAAAATATTTATCAGAAAATCCAAACCCACCTGCTAGAGTTTTTGGTGTGGGACGTGTGTTTAGGTATGAATCTGTTGATTCAACACACCTACCAGAATTCACACAAGTAGAAGGGATAATAATGGAAGAAAATGCAAGCTTTGCAATGCTGATAGGAGTTCTGAAAGAATTTTACAAACGGATGGGATTCTCTGAAGTACGTGTTAGACCTGCTTATTTTCCATACACAGAACCGTCTTTAGAGATAGAAGTTGTATTCAATGGTAAATGGCTAGAATTAGGAGGGGCTGGAGTGTTTAGACCGGAAGTAACGGCTCCATTTGGAATAGATTGCCCAGTTTTAGCATGGGGTCTGGGACTAGAAAGATTGGCTATGTTAAAACTTGGACTAAAGGATATAAGAATGTTATTTCAAAGTGATTTAGAATGGTTAAAAGAGACTGTCTAATCTAAACTTATATTCACTTTTTTGATAATAATATCCCCATTCTTAGGCAGAAAAGTAACGTAATGTTTTCCAGGAACTAAGCCCAGTTCTTCCTCCACCCACTTTGGCAAATAGATTCTTCTTTGTATGTCATATTTCTTGACATCTGTAATAGGATCCATAACTCCTTAATGGTGAATAGGATAAAAGGACTTTGTAGTAGTATGAAGATTATGAGATGAAATAGACAGAAACGTTTAAGCACTGTTCTTACTATTTAGAATAGAATGCAAGAAGCCATACGTGTTGCAGTTACTGGTGCTGCTGGACAGATAGGATACAGTTTATTGCCTAGAATAGCCGCGGGTGAAATGTTCGGAAAAGAACAACCTGTGATTTTACAATTATTAGAGATACCCCCAGCTATGGATGCACTGAATGGTGTGGCAATGGAATTGGAAGATTGTTCCTTTCCTTTACTGAAAGAAATTATTACTTCTTCGAATCCTGATGAAGCGTTTGCTGGAGCTAATTGGTGTTTATTAGTTGGGAGTAAACCTAGAGGGCCTGGAATGGAACGTTCTGATTTGTTAAGAGATAATGGAAGAATTTTTGTAGGTCAAGGAAAATCTATAGATGAGAATGCTGCCGATAATTGTAGAGTTGTTGTAGTTGGTAATCCATGCAATACAAATTGTATGATTGCAGCGGCACAGTGTAGTCGATTGAAAGATGAACAGTTTACTGCTATGGTTAGATTAGATCAAAATAGAGCTCAAGCGATGTTGGCTAAGAAAGCCGGTGTTGACATTACAGAAGTGAGTGATGTAGTAATCTATGGAAATCACAGCCCTACTATGTATCCCGATTATGAAAATTCAAAAATAACGGGGAAATCTGCAATGGAAATCATTAGCGATGAGAGCTGGATGCAGAAAGAATTTATTCCTGCAGTTGGACAGCGTGGTGCCGAGATTATCAAAGCGAGAGGATTATCCAGTGCTGCATCGGCTGCTAATGCATTGATAAATCATGTTCAAAGTTTGAATACACCTAGTGATAAAATAAATTCAATTGCGGTTGTTAGTAGAGGAGAATATAGTTTTGCAAAGGGCGTCTGGGCAGGAATGCCAACAAGGACCACTTCTTCAGGTAATTTTGAAATTGTGAAAGGAATGGAACATAATTCATTCGCAAAGGAAGCGTTAGAAAGAACGAATGATGAACTTACTAAAGAAAGAGAGATGGTAAGTGAATTCTTATAATATTACCAAGGGAATTTTATAATCCAAATTATCCAATCATTGAGTATGCATTGAATACCGAGCATTATTGAACCGATAAACATCAGATTAGCGTTTTTGATTCCATCTTTATGAGCACTGTATGCTAATAGACCTAACATGACATTGCCGATAGTGACGATAGTCAGTATTGATATTGGTAAGATAGGAGTCCAACTAGTATCGTGATTGATATGGTAGATGGTGCTTTCGAGCCAAAAAGAAGATGGAATTAGAAAGATAGCATATGCTAATAGAAGACGATTGAGACCTTGGCCGTCAGATTTACCCCATGGCCATCGAAATGATTGTAAAGTTTTTTCATCGAGCTGAAAGAAAGCAATCCACCAATACATTAGAAAACCGAATGCTGCAACGAACATGAATGGAACTATGTAAGTTTGCCAAGATAGAGGGACACCCCCCCAAGCTACAGTTGGATCATCCATGTGAGAAAAACCGTAAAGATAAGAGACGAGAACTAGTGGTCCGAAGAAGAAGATAAAATTAAGAACGGATGAACGATTTATTTTCATACTATTACAACAATGGACCGGCTGATTCAAAATCTCCATAATCTCGATACTTTTCAAAATTATTTACAAAAAGAGTAGCGAGCTCCTGAGCTTTGATATCATAGGCAGTGCCATCCTCCCAAGTATTTCTTGGTTGTAATATTTTATCAGGTACGCCTTCTATAGAGGTGGGAACTAATACTTGAAAAATAGAATCTGAAATAAAATCTGCATTATCTAATTCACCCAATAAAATTGCATTTAACATTCTACGAGTTAGAGGAAGGTCGATGCGAGTGCCCTCTCCATAAGGGCCGCCTGTCCAGCCTGTATTAATCAACCATACTTTGGCATTATGTTTAGCAATTTTTTCACCTAACATCCTAGCATAAACTGTTGGATGCTGGGGCATAAACGGAGCGCCAAAACAGGTAGAAAATGTGACTGTTGGCGTTACAATGCCTCGTTCAGTTCCCGCGACTTTTGCTGTATAGCCGCTAAGGAAATGGTACATTGCCATTTCCGGAGTTAGCTGCGAAATAGGAGGAAGAACGCCGAATGCATCGGCAGTTAAGAAAAAGACATTAAGTGGATGACCGCCACATTCTGATGGTTCGATATTATCTATATAATCGATAGGATAGGAGACTCTGGTATTCTCAGTTATTGATGAATCACTGTAGTCAATATTTCCATCTTCATCCATAACTACATTTTCCAGTAACGCCCCAGGACGAATCGCATTGTATATCTCTGGTTCTTTTGCTGAATCGAGATTGATAGTTTTAGCATAGCAACCTCCTTCGAAATTGAAAACTCCTTGATCTGACCAACCGTGTTCGTCATCACCGATTAATCTTCTTGTAGAATCAGTAGAAAGTGTGGTTTTACCAGTTCCACTAAGACCAAAAAATAGAGCAGTGTCGTCATTAGAGCCGATATTAGCAGAACAATGCATTGGTAGAACGCCTTCATTAGGAAGTAAATAATTGAGTACGGAAAAAATACTCTTTTTTATTTCGCCACCATATTCTGTGCCGCCAATTATGACTAATTTCTTTTCGATATTAACAACGATAAAAATCTCTGAGTTTAGAGAAAGTTGGGCCCAATTTGCAGCCTTAGCACTGGATGCATTGAGTACTGTGAATTCTGGAATGAAGGATGATAACTCTTCTTTAGATGGTCGGATAAACATATTATTGGAGAAATGTGATTGCCATGCTTTCATTGTAACTACTCTAATTGGAAGCCGAAATCTTGAATCTGCGCCTGCAAAGCCATCGAAAACAAACAATTCTTGATTGTTCATCTCATCTTTAACTAAATCCAATAACGTATCGAATGAATCTGAAGGTAATGGTTTGTTTATTTCCCCCCAATCTATTTTTTGTTCTGAGTCTGAATTTAGTACAAAAAATCTATCATTTGGTGAACGGCCTGTAAAAATTCCAGTAGTTACAACAGCAGTTCCATTAGAAGACAACTTACCTTCACCCCTGCCAATAACTTCATCTCTGTATTGATCTTGCGATAAGTTGTGATGTACTTTCTTTGGTTGTATACCGAAATTATTCAGCAACTCCATGCATGTGGGACTAGCGACAGGGATAAATAATTAACCAAAAAACAACGAATGTAATATTAATAGGTACTATGCTAATAACAGATACAGAACAGAACTAGACTTAGGGGTTAACTTAAGATTGGGCCGGTGGTCTAGGGGTTATGACGTCGCCCTTACAAGGCGAAGATCGGCGGTTCGATTCCGCCCCGGCCCACCAATCCTACAAACGGAGAAAAGCCTTAGGCCAGAATTTTTTAGTTGATGAGAAAATTGCACAACGTATAGTTGATGCAGCAGAGATAACTGATGATGAAGATATATTGGAGATAGGACCGGGGAGAGGAATTTTAACAGAAAGATTGGCAAGAATGGGGAAAAGTTTAACGGCTGTTGAAAAGGATAAATGGTTATACACGGTGATGAAGCAACGTCTTAGAGGAGAAAATATTAAGATAATTGAGGGCGATATTATGAAAGTTGATATTCCAAACATAGATGTCATCGTTTCTAACATACCTTATTCGATATCATCTCCTCTTCTTTTTAGATTATTTGAATCAGAGTGGGATAGAGCTATAATTATGTTTCAAGAAGAATTTGCAAACAGATTGATAGCAACGCATGGAACTAAGCAGTATGGAAGATTGACTGTGATGGCTTCTATGCATGTGAAATGTAAGAAACTTTTCAGAGTAAGTAGAAATATGTTCTTGCCTCAGCCAAAAGTACATTCCGTAGTTGTTGAATTGAAGAGGGAAATACCAGATTATGGAGTAAAAGATTTGGAAGTATTCGATAAAGTAGTTCGGGCGATTTTTACACATAGAAGAAAAACGCTAAAAAATGCACTAAAAACTGGTTTTGAAAATCTTGAAATAGAAAAATTGCCATTTATGGATTTGAGAGGGGAAGTTCTGAAACCGGAAGAGATTGCTCAGTTAGCAAATGAAATAATAAAATTAAAATAATATTACGATAATAATTGTCGTAAAAGCATTAAATCTCTAAAACTGGCATTTACACTCAATTTTTGTTTTACATAGGCTTTCATCGGAGACATTTCATTGCTCAAAATAGCACCTATAGTTTCAAAATCGCTTTCTAACGAAATATCCGAAGTAACTGGGGCGTCAGATTTTGAAACGGGTGATAAAACTCCATCTTTGAGTTCGCAAATATAATTATCTCCATCAGAGATTGAAATAGAGACTGTGCGATCACTAGTGCCTATGATTTCTGCAAAATCTGAATCTTCTTTTACTTTATCATTGAAGAGTGTAATTTTTTCCTCAACGACTGCTAATAATTCGGCTTCATTCATAATCTAATCAAAATCATCAAGTGTAGAGGTATTGAAACGTTTGATGGTTTTCCATTCTTGCCGTATATATTGTGGCCAGCTTCTTGATTTCTGCCAATGTTTTGACAGAAATGCTATGGTTTTTGGATCAGACGGATAACCACTACCACAATCCCCTATCTCTTCTTTTATTGATTGCATCTCACTTTCTCTAACCTCTTTAGCCAAAATAGAAGCTGCAGAAACTATGGGAAATAATGTATCAGCTTTATGATGTGAATCGACCTCTACATCAGTATCATTACCTAAATGATTAAGAATATTTTGAGCGAAACGTTCTGGATTTACATCACATGAATCGACAATTGCTTTAGTTGGTTTTAATTTTGATATTACTGAGCTAAAAGCTATAATTGACAATTTATTGAGTTCGTTATTTTTAACATAACTATCAATAGTTTGAGCATCTATTATTTCTATTGCGAATTTACAATGTTTTCTTATTTTGTTATTTAAAAATTTACGTTGAGTGGGCGTGAGTAATTTAGAATCTTTCAATCCCATAGAGTTTAGAATATCTACATCTTCAATAGCTGCGGCCGCCACTACTAATGGTCCGATTACTGGACCTCTTCCTGCTTCATCGACACCGCACAACATCATGTTTTCAAAGTCAAAGAAGCCAAGCCCCTACACATAAAGTAGATACCGACCTTCTCTGGGACAGAAGCCACCTCTCCTTCCTTTAAATCATATACTTTACCCATTTTAACTTTTGAAGGTCTTAATGCTTTGATATTTATCATAGAATCACCAAAAACTGTTGCTTCTTCTAATGGGTTGAAAGTTTTTAGATGTTCTAAGTCTAATTCAACTACAGATAAACCTGAACCGCCGTGTAAAGAATAAGGAAGTCTGATGAGACGGTGAGTATCTCCTGTTACTGGCTCGTCTGGAAAAACGGATTGTTGATGAATAGCCATATTCACAAGTGAAGATTGTGCTTTAGAAAGTTCGCCATTTTTACGAGACATATTGCTGAATGTTAGGGAGCTATTTTCTGAGATTTTAATTTTGTTGGCCATGGTAGGGGTAATGCCATTAACTGTAGATAATTTATCAAGTTGAGATTTCCTATCTAAGGTAGATAACTCATCTAAATAATTGTGAATTTTTCTAGAAATATGACCTTGCCAACCGGTTGCATTTTTATCATATAATGAAATATTTGGAGCGAAAAATTTATTTCCATAAACATTTGTTTCCTGACCCGTATCTTTCAGAAGATTGGATGTGATTAATCCTTGACCAGTTACATAATCGACTATATCCCTTCTAGCACTGGAAGAAAGATTTAGAACTGAAGAATCTCTGATATGTACATGATACCCTCTTCCACCACTAAAAGTAATCATTAAATCTTTAAGATCGAAAGCCATATCCCCTAACAAAAAATCGTCAACTAAGCGATGTGTTTGTTCTTGAATTATGTTCATTAATTTTTGAAAGCCGTCCGGATTTTTTAGCATGGACTTTGCATTGGGAATGTGATCTGCATCTAAATCAAATATTAAATCTGCACCTTGCCAAGATTTATCTTTCATCGTTGGCGCATCAGGTATACTATAGTATGCTACAGAATGATATGCATGTCTAGGTACATATCTAGAAAGATATTGTTGGAGGTCTGTCTTGGATCTAAAACTTTGATGACGATTCATCAATTTTCCAGACCAGCCTAAGAAGCCCCACTCTCTGGATGTGAATCTAGGAGGTGTGTGTAATTTAACATTGTCATAATAATTTCTAAATTTCTCTTTTAAAAATTTATTGGTTTTGTTAATCTCTAAATGTGTTCTTTCCTTCTCACCGACTAAACTCAATTACAAAAACTCCTTCCACTTTCTTTTAGCGCCATAAATGCCTGGAGAAATAAAACCGTTTCTCAATTTTTGAGAAAAAGAAAAATTCCAAGGATTTCTTGGAAGGGCAGATATGTAATTTTGTAATATGTTTTTAAGATGTGGATTAGAATCTGAATTGAAGCCGAGATAAGTTATATTTCCAGAAAGAGCCGGAACTTCTGACCATATTTCGAATTTTATATCTGAATTATCTATTAAATAAGTATAAGAAAAAGCTGACTGTTCAAGGGCCACTACAGCAGCAAAACGAGTATAGCTGCGAGTTCCGTCTTTTCTCGAATAAGATAAATTCATATCATCTAAAACTTGTCGAAAAACAGATGCTGCAGAACCTGCATCAAAACAGAGTGGTAATTTTACCACAAAATCTCTCCGCCTATTGCTGGGTAACCCAATTCAAAGCCAGACAACGTGCGAGGGTGTAATTCACCGAAAACTAGTGAAAGATTATCTGCATCAAAACCAGCACAGCGGCCATCTACAAAAATTGGATCTGACTTTTCGATTATAGTTTCAGTAAATTTTAATTTAGAACAGATAACATCAGAAATATCGCGTAATTTTGAAAAAGGCGCCTTACTGTCTATTTCAATCCAAGAAAGAGACAGGTGGTTGCGATTATTTCTAACAACCCAACCGACTTCAAAAACCATTTGAGGTAATTCTCTATGTTTATTTGATTTTAGAAGGTTTAAAAGACAAGGCAAAAGAGATGGGCGGAGAATATTGTATTCTTCATTAACTGGATTTGAAAGTGTTGTTACGGACGATTTTTTACGTCCTGTAATTTCATATTGAGATTTTTCAGAGCTCAAAGTTAAAGTTACTACTTCTTGAAAGCCCAAACCCAGCATAGTTTCTCGGCATTTTCTTTCTATTACTCTGGAATCTAGTTCACTTCCAAAACTAGCCGTAGTGGGTAAGATTTTGGGAAGGGTTTCGTAACCCAAACCTATAGCAGATTCCTCAACCAAATCTATAGGATGAATTAAATCGGAACGGTATGCTGGAACGCTTACTGCCCAGATATTTTTATCTTTTGAAGAATCCATACCACACCTCATAAATGATTTTGATAGTAGCTCATCACCTGGATCCCAACCAAGTATAGCTGTGAGATATTGATGATCGATTTTATGAATATGTGGTTTTAGATTGGGATACGACTTTCTATGCGAAGGGTATCGAAGTTCGATAGCCTCGATTTCACCACCCCTTTCTACTAAGGCAGTTGCAACGATATTTAGACATGTTTCTACTGCCCTTTCATCGAGACCTGTGACATCGAGTAAGATGTCTTTAGTATCTGCTGTGACTGTTGTGAGTGCCCCATTTATGATAGGAGGTAGAGAAGCAACATTACCTTCGGCATCTGTAAGAATTGGATAATGATTAAAATCTGTCAAAAGATGAGCATAATCAATCCCTTTGGGATGCTCAGTCAGTATTTCTTCTGGTGTCATTTCCATATCAAAATGAAGAGGTACAAAAGCTGGTTCGTGTTTTGAACATGATGTATAGGTGAAAGGGGGCGTTAAATCTGAAAGATCATGAACGCCTATCGATGCTTTTCTTCGCTTACGACCGACAGTGAGATGTAATTTTTCTTGAAGTTCTATTAAAGAACGTATAGCAGCATCATCTAAATTGACATTATGAACTATACAACTCATCATTACTGGTCTGATATCCAAAACAGAAGGATCGACCGTCATATATGTCTTTGATTTAGCAACTGGATATTGTGTTAAACCTGGTTTTTGTCCTAAAAGGGGACGTAGTGCTCTGGCCACGCCTTCTGTAGAACATAAGTCGGGCCTATCTGGGAAAAATTCAACTGCGGCACCTGTTTCATCTATATAATCAGGATCTGCCCCTATCAAAGGTATATTTTTTCTAAAATCATCTGGAGTAATGGACTCGGCCAGTAAACGATTCAAATCATCGAATTCTATAGTTATAACTGGCATAATACACTAAACATCTGGTGTTTTTAAACTCGACTGAAAAACTACTTCCTACGTCTGGCTGCCCGTTTTCTGCGTCGCATCTTCTTCTTGCGCCAC
>CEVQ01010508.1_pt1 | contig 22688 bp, 19 predicted proteins | sample 356551 | NCBI WGS metagenome assembly CEVQ01 (sample SAMEA2623756, study PRJEB7988) | marine metagenome | biome: marine biome (ENVO:00000447); feature: mesopelagic zone (ENVO:00000213); material: "saline water (ENVO:00002010), including plankton (ENVO:xxxxxxxx)" | depth 250 m | reverse complement strand
TGGACACACTGGTACCCGAGGTGCCCTTTGTCCAGCCTGGAGGTGGATTTTCTAATAATGAATGAGGGTCGAGAATTGACAAAAATATCTCGCGAGAATTATTTGTCGCTAGGTAGACGAGGGCTTCTACCATCTGTTGCAATTCTGTTGCACTACTGGATGAAGTTGGAAAACTGTACATTTTTCCACCTGCATCGGTGTTGCGAATGGTAGAGCCAGGGCAGGTTCTAGTTCCAATTGAGACGAATCCATTCGGGCATTGGGCGAGGTCCTGCATGTGAGAACCGACACCGGTGGAACCCGAGCCGAAACCGGCAGCCAATAGAGGGACTGGTACAATGTCTGCGATTACACAAGCGTCGTGAGCCTCGTTGATACTCTGAAGATCGTCAGAAGCCTGTGCGGGGTCTCCACCATACGGTCCTTCGTCAGAGATTGGAATTACAATCCTAGTCGCATTAGGATTCCATCTGTGGTCTAGCAAGGTTGGAGGGTTTGCTGCATTACCCATTCGGCCTTGGTTGTCTCTCCAAGACATGCAGGCCCAAGTTGATGCTGGACCCCAAAATTCTGAGTAAAATCCGCCGTCTTGAGGGAGGAATATCGCGTTGTTATCGTAGATCACTTCTGTCAGTTCGCGGATTCCACCGGAATCATCTGTTGGAGTTTGTCCAAGATGGGTTGCACGTGGTCCTTGGCTTCCCGAGCCGCCGGTCTGGTATGCCGTTGCACAATTACCAGATGTCGCAGCAGAAGGCCAGTTGCCGCTTAGTGCATATAGTGTCTCGAATACTGTCATGTTAGCTGCTGTCAACATAGGTTTTAGTCCTTCAAAAGTGCCTCCACTAGCGAAGTTGCCACCGTAGAAAACGACGCACATGTCGGCCCATTCGGTATTCATTGATCCAGAGGTATCGATTGGTACAACCATTTCCACCTTACCGCCGCGGGTATCGTCCCAAACTATCTGTACGAAATCGTCAGCATCAACCGCAATGTCTGGGTGTCCCTTGTGACCGATGATTGGAGTAAGGAGTGTGTTGCCAATTGCGACAATTGCTTGACGACCTGGAAGGTCAATCTCCAGCATCGAGTAGTAAATCTGGGGCTGTTGGTAGAATTTGTCCAGCGGCTCATAGGAGTCTTCCCAGACGATGTGGGGGTTATTCTCTGAGTCGACGGCTACAGCAGGCCAATCGCGATTCTGCTGATGACTAGCTACTTCTTCATCATCGATTATCGAAAGAACCGCATCCAAACCTGAGCTGCCATCTTGATCGTCTTGGGACGGATCTAAGAGGGTGTAGAATATCGTCCACTGACCAGATTTATCTGCCCAAACAATATGTACATTGTTAGCATGGTCTACAGTGACGTCTGGATGATTAGCACGGTGAGTTCCTGGATTGGAAATTTGAGTTTCGTCAATTAACACGTCACCTCTAGCGTCGAGCATCTTGTAGTAAAGGTGGTGAGTATTTCTGGACCAAACAAAATGGGTATTGCCCATTGAATCGGCATCCACAGCAACCATTCTGTCGCTGTGTGTGCCTCCGTTCACAACTTGAATTGCCTCTGTCAATACAATCTCGCTGCCTTCTGCTCTTTCTGAGAATTCCAATGTAGCAAACAGGCTCATCGTCATAATGAGGACCATCGTTATGCTACTCCTTACCTTCATTGTCTCCATCTCGTTTCCTCCAGCAATGATGCTACAACACCTTTGTTGGTTTTCTTTCGATACTTAACCTCGACGCCCACACGTCATGCGTGCGCGCGAGGATGAAGGAGAGAATTTTGTTTAGTATGTCGAAAAATCATACCCATTCGGCGGGGTCAAAATCACTACCAAACCCGCCGGTTTCATCGGTGTCGATGGAATGGCTTTCTGGCTTTCTTTTAGGAACCATTGATGATCGTTGTTTGGCTTTCTTTGCTTCCCAATCATCCACCTTTCCGGGTTTACCAATTCCTTGCCCGTAAGCATATTTCACTTGATGGATTAATTCTAATTTCGATAGCCAGACGCTTCTCATAGTCTGCATAAATTCGTTTTGAGTAAGACCGTCGAACCAAATTGGTCTAGAGAGATTGAATGCTTGAAGAGGGCCGGGTAACTCCTCCTTTGGTTTACCTACGTGGAGAACCCAATCGAGGTTTGAGCGCGTCAGTTGGATTCGGATTGAATGAAGCCACTTTTCCCAAGCGTCTGGATTTTCCTTGCCGTGTTCCCTCATCTCATTTTGCTGACCTTCGTCTACACGGGTAATTGAGTAAATCAGGACTAAATCTCGATTCTTTGGTATTACCACATTGAACACGTGGCCCTGCTTAGTTGGTGGATATTTGACGTGAAGGTGAATAAGTGCTTGAGCGTCGGGCACCTCACGAGACTCCAGTTTCTCACGGGCTAACCAAGCCTTCACTGCACTAGCCGCCGACTTGCCGTCCATCAATGGCGGCTACTGACTGTCCTATTTGAGAGCGCCGAGTCTGGATGATATCGCATCAATGAGTTTGTGGAGTCTCTCCCCCTCCTCGCTAACACTCAATTTCACACGCCGCGATGCGGCGGCTGAGTCCGAACACAAATCGTAACCTGATATTGCAATCGAGGCAGAGATGTAAAACGAAAGCATCAGCAAGATGAATGTGTAAAGGGTATCTAATTCAAAGGAAATTCCTGCGTATAGAATTGTTCCAATGAGCGCGACGGGAGGCCAGAAGAAAACAGGAGAGAACATTCCTGCAAGCATGAAGTAAGAAGTCCGAGAATCCAACCCTTCGTCGCTACTCTCTGCCATGACTTTCGCAAGACCCCATTGGAATCCTGACGAAGGTAGGGTTATCGGCAGTGTCGAAATCATCAATAGTAATCCAAGAATGCCTCTGAAATGCTCAGATTTTGATTTGCCTCGCAAACGATTTGAGGAGTCTAAGGCAGTAGCGTAGAGGTCATTTTTGTGAAGGATTTCTGCCGCTTCTTTAGCTTGCTCGATTAATGGATTGTTTTCATCTCTACCTATAGTCTCTCGAACTTCTCGAGTTGCATGAACTTCCTGAGCAAGGGTCTTCAGGGGTGCATTGGCTTTGTTCGCTCCAATGTGGGCCAAGAGTTTCCAAGCTCGGTGGGAGTCCCAGTCTGGCGAACCGGGAGTCATTGGAGAGAGTGTTTCAAAGATGCGATTGCGCAATTCGATGGTGTCTTCAGGGGCTGGTTCAACCCATTCACCCGAAACTAGCCTAGCACGGTCCTCGGCGGAGTAAGTGGAGGGAATGTCAATCTCTTTCCCGAACTCAACATAATTGTCGGTACGCAGCCAATGGTGAGTTCGCCAATGCAAACCAACGGTTTGGATCACAGGTGCCGGCAATCCCTTCTGGTCAGCGATTGCTGCCGATGCAAGAGCGGAACGGGAGGAGCCTGTTCGCAAAGCGTGTAACTTGGAATCTTGGTGCGATTTGCCTTCTGGCATTACTACAGCAGAGTGCCCGGTTGCTAGGCAGGATGCTACTGTCAGCATGCTTCTGTCGTTGATGTAACGAGCAAACTCTGCGTCGACCACCCCTGCCTCCACCTCAGCTCGTCTCAGAACCGGTTGAGTTCCGAAGCGACGTGCCCACCAACCAATCACCGGTCGGGTGGTTAGGTCGTGGCGACCAAGTGAAATTACTCGCTTCTTCTGTACTCGAGTAATTACCATCGGATCGACTAGCCCATTGATGTGAGTGGCAACGTAGATCACACCGCCTTCAGCGGGTGGAACTGAGTCCGAGTCATAGCGTCTGAATATAGCCCGATTACCCAATTCAAACATGATGTCTAATGCATTCTGGGCCCATCGTTTTCCAGGGTGCTTTCCGCTATGATCGTAGGGCACGCGATCCAATTTGTCTCGCTTCAATCTGGTTGCGCTTTCCGATAACTCAGGAAGTATCTCTGGCGCGTTTTGGGAGTTGGACACGTCGTCGGGAGGAGGGTGGGGGTTGAGAATACACCGATTCTACTCTATGGCTCTAAATATGCTTTCAGCGAGTGTTTTTGCATCATCATGATCGATCTTTCCGTATTCCCAGAGAAAAGAATGAGTGGAGTCTGGAAATCTTGGAATTATGTGAATGTGTACGTGAGCAATTGACATTCCAGCCTCATGCCCATTGTTTTGTATTAGGTTGTATGCAACCGCTCCGGTTGCCCTCATGACTGCTCGACATATCGTAGGAAGGACCCCCCCTAGGGCAGAGGCTGATTCTTCACTGAGTCTATCGATGGACGGGGCGGGTTCTTTTGGAACTACTAGAGTATGTCCTCTCGTTAAGGGTTGAATGTCGAGGAATGCAATTACGTATTCGTCCTCATACACTTTGTGGCACGGTATTTCTCCATTGATTATTCGGGTGAAGATGGTCGGTTCTTCACTCATTACGATACCTCAAGACTTTGCAATCTGCTCTGCCAGAGTTAACATTCCTTGGAGTTTCAGGGCATTACACATCTCTGTGTTCATGACGCTTGAGTTGTCTGAGACCTTGATTCCGGCTTGCTTCATTTTAGTAATGGCAGCAGCGGCCGCCTTGAGAGAGGCTTCATCTCGCGAACCGTTTGTGCAAGAGGCCATGATTGAGGCCAAAGTCGCTGAGGCTTGGCCCACCGAAGCGCCGTCTCCTGCCTTGAGTGAATCTAGTCTCTTAGACGAGGCCTCGATTGCTTCCTCAACCAAGCTAGAGCCGCCGAATGAGGTGTCTTTTACCCATACCCCTGAATGGCTTCCAGCATTGCTTCCGCCAACGATATCGTCGAGGATTAAATTGCCAGCTAACAAGCCATCACCATGCATACCATTGTTTGCAGAACGGCCGGCTGCATAGAGTCCAGTAGCCCACTTTTTGCCTTTGGAGAAAGACACTCTACCATACTCATCAACAGGAGCTCCGCCTGTTGTTGCTGCAATACTAGTTGTGATTGGAATAACCTCTCTTGAGATATCGATTCCGGTTCGAGCCTTGACCCTTGAACGGGTGTTGGCGAACCAAGCCTTTGCATCTGCATCTAACCCCCTAAGGTCGAGGATGCAATCGTCTTCACATACATCGCTAGGATCTACATCCTCGCCGTTGGATTTCCTTACCCTGCCTCCTGAGCCTAAGACGTCGAGGCTGATGTTGAGATCGGTTTCTCGAACGGTAAGTGGATGAGGGGGATTGCTTGCCATTCCGACTAGTGAGAGGCCTACGGATGCGATTAGGGAGGCACCTAAGCCTGCGCCGATAGATGGGTTTGACCAAATTCCTTGATGGCCTGAAGTCGCGAGGATTACCGCCTTTGCTTGAATGCCTATTACTTCCCCGGAACTATTGTCGTAAGCGGTTAGTCCCCTTACCTGCTTGCCATCCATTACTAATGACATCGCTTGAACATCTGAACGTCGAACAACTCCTCTCTTCATCGCCTGCTCTTCGAGGATGCGAGTTATGTTCCGGCCGGTTGCGTCTCCGCAACCGGTTAGTCGAGGCATGCTGTGTCCTGCAATCTGAGCCGCGTGAGGTAGACCCCCTTCACGGCGGCGAAGTACAAGCCCCCACCTTTCCAACTCTGCGAGAACTCCTACAGCTTCTCCACAAACCCTGGCCGCAGCAACTTTGTCGGTTGAATCGCCGCCGGCCGAAATTGTATCATCACGGTGGTCTGAAGAGCTTACCTCATCGATCGAGGCAGCCAGTCCAGCAAGGTCGGAACCTGTCGCTCCTGCACCAATTCCTGAAGATTCGATGAGCAGTGGTTTGGTTCCAGAATCTGCTGCGGCAACAGCAGCTCTCAGGGCGGCAGGGCCAGAGCCGACGATCACTATATCCCAGGACTCCATGGTTCTCGTCTCGGGCGAGCCGTGTTTGCGACATGAAGATGACGCTCGGGACTCTGTCCCGAAAAGTGGGCTCAGTCAGTAAGAGCGAGGGCGATTCTTCGCACCTCGGATGCGGCGTCAGCCATGCGATGACCCATGCTTTCTGCTTGAACTCCTGATGATAAAATAGTAGTGACGACAAACGATTCTAGGGTCTCGCCTTCCTCATCTCTCAGAGTTACTTGCACAGGGTGAGGACCGGAAATAGAATCCGGCCACGCCAAGCCTATCCATAGCACTGTGGAGTCTGAGAGAAGACGGCCAAATGACTGGGTCAAAGCGCCTCTCTCCTCACCAACAGAAATAGGAGATTTGGGTTGAGACGAGGCTTTGGCGAATACTCTGAGGTTCTGAATTTCCGGCTCGCCTTCGGCGGCTAGAATGTTCACTTCAATCGCTTGATTTTTGCCGGAGTGGTTGTGTATCATCACGAAAAGATTGCCTTGGCCTTGGCCGCACCTTGGCGGCAAGTCGAGATCCAATCTCCAAACCGCCTCGGTAAGACTGGGGTCTCCTCTGATAACAGAATCCTGCAATCTATCTGTTAAACGGAATAGGCCGGGTTGCCAAGCCCTTGTATGGGCGAGAAGGCGCCTGAGTGTTATCATATTGAATTTTGATGTTGATGAAAAAAGACCGTCGATTGCTGAGACCTTGAAAACTCGTCTTGTCTCACTTAGCAAGCCATTGTCATCTAGAAGGCCGAGGTGTTCGAGGTGGATTGCCTGAAGCAGATGTTCGACTGCAGAATCTGGAGTTTGGTCGCTTCGAACATCGTGAACTAAAGATTTAATCCAAATATCCCAATGACTAGCAGTTTCAGGATCTAAGTGGGCGACCAGTAGGTCGGATAGTACTCGATCTAGGGTACTATCATGCAGCGTTGGTGCATGTAGAGAAAGAAGGGGGAAGGAATTAGATCGCATCGGAATCGTGGCTTCCAGTTGCTGTGTGTTCAGGGCACAAATTACTGACAAAACGATACATACACCCAATACAAGTGAGCTTAGCGTTTCGCCAGCATCGAGATTCCAAAGGGAGGCCAGGGCTACTGTTGCCAATATGCTGCAGGATATCCGAACCCTTTCCCTAATTCTTCTTTCATCGAGCGAGTTGAGGATGCGTTCCACCCCGGGGTAGGAATTCATTGAACGAAAACCCACCGCTCTCAAGCGGAGTCTGTCTCGTGCGGACATTCGAGCGAATGACGCAGCAAATAGGGCTGGGATTAAACTGGCACTCAGAACAACATGGACTACAATCGCAATAGGGAATGATGCATATTCCCAGCCGATAATAAGCAGAGCCGAAGTGATAGGGGCAATTAACGAAAGAAGGGAACGTAATTGCGGCTGAGGGCGGCTTGTGGCTATCCTAACCCAGAACCTTCTACCCGCATCCCTAGCCTTGACTCGCAAGCTGAGCGCTTGCTCTTGCTGCACCTGACGGTCGCTCTCCTTTGCGTAAGGAGTTGGTAGGGTGCGCTCACCTGCCATGCTCTTCCGACATCGAACATGGCTTGATTCTCTCGGCTCGGATTAGGGGTAAAACAGGCAATTTTCAGACCCTTAGAGTTCTTGAGGGGGACGCGGTCGCCGAACTGGGCGCGTAGCATAGCCTGGATAATGCACTGGCCTCCTAAGCCAGGGACCGCGGGTTCGAATCCTGCCGCGCCCGCCACTAACCGAACGCAAGGCCGTGCTTTCTACCCGAGGCTGCGGCCTTGTGGAGGAAGTTCTCAAAGGGAATTCTAGCGTGCATTGTACTACGGATTTGAGTATCACAAAGCGCCAACGCTGCGAGCAACTCGGTCCGGAGTTCATCTGGAAGCGAAAGTCGACGGCCGACTATGACATCATGAAGTTGGGAGATTATGTCGTCGGCATCGAGGCCGTGATCATTCATCAGCCGGTCTATCTCAGCAATTGCACCACCTAATACCTTGGAGCGGCGGCCTCGAACATTCTCCCATTTCCATTCAACAACTCGGCCTCGTAAAGCAAGTTCCAGAAGATACCTACCGGCTTGCAGCGTTGTGGCCTGAACTAATCGGTGGACCGCGGCTCGGTCTTCTGTAAGTCCTCGAGCATGGAGCATTTCTAGGGTAAAGAGGGCTTGACGCAAATTACCCTCTGCAATATAGGCCAAATCGCCTAAGACTCCCTCATCCACAATGGCATTTTCTGATTTGGCGATTAAACGCATTCTTTCGATGACTAGCTCTCGTTCCGTGGAAGGGATTCGGATCATTTGGGTTCGAGAGCGGATTGCATCAATGAGTCGTGAAGGGGCTCTGGCAACAAGGATGAATCTGCTAGCTATGCCAACAGTTTCCATCATTCTACGAAGATAGGCTTGTCTAATCCCACCTAAGTGGTCTGCATCCTCAATCACCAATAATCTGCTAACTGGTATTCGTCCGGGTTCAATTTCTAACTCTGCCCCAGCAGGAGCTACATCTCCCTCAGAGGCGGTAATGATTCCCCGATCGTAGGCGTCAAGGCTCATCCTACCAGCCAATGTATCGGAGGAATCCGAGCCTCCCGGTCTGAGAAATTCCTCAAACTTGGTCATTGCACCACGGGTCCTCATCAAGTCGCGCGCTTGCAAAACGTGTGTGGTGGATTCCCACCCAGGACCTAGCATCTGGCGTGCGACCAATCGCCAAGAGGCAGTCTTTCCGACCCCTGCTGGTCCTGTGATCAGAAGGTGTGGTGGTTCTGATGCCAAACTTGCGCTCTTCAAGGCTTCACGAACGCCTACTGGTATAGCCAATTCATCGAAGGTGCGCGGAGCATGAGTACTCAGCCAACTCGCCACGTATCAGCGTGAATTAGGCGGGTCTTGAACTCCGCGCCATTACTTCCACTAGGATGTAACAGATCTCAGCGCGCCTTGAGGATCTTGTAGCCGCGATCGGTTCCTTCCTTTCGAGGCTTGACGAAGATACGGTAACCACACTTGTGGCATGACTTACCGACTGTTCCGACTTCAATCCACTCGATGTGTCCGCAGCGTACACACTTGTATCGTGGCTCTAAAGAGTTCATTGAGGAGTTGCAGTGGTTGCAAGATACATTATCATCTGGATCGTACTCCTTTCGGTCTGTGCGGTTGCAGGAGCGGCACTTGTAGAGTGTAAGCCTGTTCGCCATCGAGCCGCCGACCTTCCAGCCCTTCTTCAATCTGCTCATTGACAAAATGGGCCCTAAAGGGCCCTGCGACAGATATCGACGAAGTTCTCGAATATCTTTGCACCATACTCGGAGTCGTTCACTTCTGGATGAAATTGTAGTCCAAAGCGGTCCAAAGTTGTGTTCTCCATGCCTTGGATTTCGCAGGATTCGCTACTAGCTGTGATTCTGAATCCCTCTGGTAGTTCAACTACCTCGTCATTGTGGCTCTCCCAAACCGTCTGAGTCTGGGGAGTTTCGGCGAATAATGGGCCGCCACCATCGACTAGATTGATTCTAGCCGCCCCAAATTCTGGTGCGGGTGCTTCGGCAGCTCGGCCACCATAATATCCAGCCATGAACTGGTGGCCGGCACAAATTCCTAGAATTGGAATATCAAGATCGAGATAGGCTCCACAATTGCCTAATTCCCCAGTTAATCCAACACGGGCTGCGCCTCCTGAAAGAACAAGCCCGTCTAATTCGCGAAGTTCGGGAACTGGCGTGTCGTTGGCTAGAATCTGTGTGTCGACTCCCATGTAACGCAACATACGCCATTCTCGATGGGTCCATTGACCGCCATTGTCGATTACATCGATGACAAGGCGGTCATCACTCATACAGAAATGGGGCAGAAGAGGGATGATGAATAATGCCCCGTTTTCGTCTCAACAATTGCTTCTGATGTTCTGAAATAGCAACACCCACGCCACGCGAGCGATTGAAATACAGAACGGTAGTCGTGCCGACTCCTGCCCTGATGGTGTAGTGGCCTATCATGAAGCCCTGTCGAGGCTTCGACCCGGGTTCAAATCCCGGTCGGGGCGCCACTAATTCTCGTCTTCCCACCAGTTTTCTTCTTCCTCAGTTTCTGGTTCTGAATTTGATGAAATGTGGTCTTGATGTTTATGACAATAATCTGTCATTCGAAAATTTCCTGTGTTACACCCAGGTACTGAACACTTTCGTGACATAAGGGCTTGGCGTTCTTTAGGGGAGAGTTTTTCCGAGTTTTTCTTCGCGGCCTCTACATCTACCCCTTCGGCCCTCTTTTTTTTGGCTTGGGCGAGGTCATGAAGAAATAAATCCAAAATTGACAAAATTGCTAGTCACTCCTTTATCCAAATATTGATGCCCAAAACAGATAAACAACAAAAAAACCAAGCAGATAAAGGGCGATCTTGTTGTTTCTTTCCTTCCTCTTTTCTATTTCTTCCAAGATTCGCTCATACTCTTCTGGATCGTCTTTGGCAGCTTCTAGTTTCTTTTTGTCGCTGCTTTTTTTGATTGATTCCCCCGCAGCATCGACGGCAATCAATCCAATAATGTCTAGTGGCATGTTGTTTCCTCGTAATAATGTCTAGTAGCCCGAAGGGTCTGGCCCTCCACCAAAAACAATGAATGCAATGATGGAGAAAAAGATTAGTAACACAATTTTGTGTTGTTGTTTGTTGGTTTTCTCTTGGGTTTCGGCAATAGCAGAATCACGAGATTCCTCAATTAAGCCCTCGGCCTCGTCTACGGTAAGGCCTGTTTCCTTAGCAGACTTGCTTGCGTCATCCGCGGCCATTTTAGCGGCTATTTCCTTTTCATAATCAGCGTAGTCCTTGTGGTCTTGAAAGGTTCCTCGGACGGCGGACTTGAGAAGGCTTCCTAGTATTGACACACTCTAATGTAATAATAGGGGGGGAAAAAGATGATGCCGGCGCTGTAGTGTTCTGATTTGATTTATTCCGAATCAATCCAAGCCTCAAACGAACAAAGTCTTAGCGAGGCGCTGTAGTCTCTCTTGATTTGCAGAGAAGGTTGTGGTTTGTCTTTCATCGTGCTTGGTAATGCAGAGCGTATCGCTTGATTTGCTTCCTCAATGTCATCCTCTTCGACAAGCGCTCTGCCGCGTATCATTGATGGATAATTTCTGTCTAATAGCGGGATTAGTGCAGGAAGGAATTCGATGGTCCTGTGAGGTAGATTCGCCAATACTAGATTCCATTGTCCTGAAATGGTTGGGTCGTCGGCTAAGCTCAGCGCATCGGCCATACCTACGAGACGATTATCGTGCACTCGCTGAAGATCTGGTGCGCCCTCCGGATATGGCCTTCTATCCCACTTAGACAGGTTGCTCATCAGAAGTTCAACAGCGTCTGGATTTAGATCTGCAGCTAGTAGGTCTGAGACCAAATCTGATTCGCCGAGTAATGTAGCAAGAGCCGGTCCAACTCCACAGAATGGGTCTGCGACTCTCAAGGGTTGGCCGAGTTCTTCTCGCAACACCTTTGCTAGAGCGAGTGTCTCTAGTCTCTCGGTTTGCAATTTTGTGGAGAAATATGCACGTGTTGGGTCGCATCGGATTACTCGACCGCTTTCCTTGACAGCAACCTCTGTAGATAGTAGGTCAGGAGGTGCAAATTCTAGACTCGGGCCTGCGAGGATTCTGTCGGCAAGTCTGGCACCAATTGGCCTCAGTTGTCTGATTCTGAACTCCCCCTCTACTCCATCGTCGGCGAGGAGTAAACGAATGTGAGGGTGAGCGCCGAGTTTTGCTCTGGCAATGGAATCGGTAAACTCAACTACGTTTTCATCGATTCTAACAATCATCATGTCTCCAATGAATTCGTGGTTTGAAGGCCAAGATTCTCCTTTTTCGGAAATCGTCTCCTCATCTACTTCCGCAGCAAGTAAGGCTAGCCAATCTGTCTCAGTTTTCTCATCAGGAATTCCTTCGTGTATTTCGATTGGAAAGTCAAGTGCTGCTGGTAGTTCCAATGGAGCCCCTGGGTCTAGTGGAATTAGGCGGGAAAGGCCGTCATCACTGGTGAATACTCGATGGTTCAACGAACCCCATTCGCGAGCCCTAACGTGGCCCAAAACGGCCTCGACCTCGCGATTTGGAACGACCAAGTGGCGCATCATGTTGATGACGGGCAGGCACGCCCCCCGCTTCACCATGACGGACGGCGGACTCCCCCCCGGTCTCTGGCTAATCGGCCTAGGACCTGGTGATCTTGGGTTGATGACCTCGGATGCCATCGAGCATGCCAGAGCCTGTGAGTATCGATTCCTAGAGGGTTACACAGCTACCTTACCTGAAGACCAAGAAGGGCGTCTTGAAGGGTTGGTTGGAAATTGGAAAAGAGCCATGCGCCCGATGGTTGAAGAACCAAATGAGTTACTATCCTTAGCAAGAGAAAGTTCGGTCGCTTTGCTAGTTGTCGGAGACCCTATGCAAGCGACTACTCATGTTGATTTAGAAGCACACTGTGCCGAGCAAGGAGTCGATTTTTCTATTATTCCAGGACTATCTGCAACCTCTCTGGCGATTTCATTGTCCGGCCTCCAATCATATCGATTCGGCCGGCAGGTAACCCTTCCATTCGCATATGGGGAATACTTGCCGACATCTCCCTTGGAAATGATTGATGCAAATTATACCAACAATCTACACACCTTGGTTCTGTTAGATCTTGACCCTACAGGAATGGGTGTTGAACAACCAAAACCAATGCAACCTAAACAGGCTATTGAGATTCTACAAGCGATGGTTGAGAAACTCGTAGAAAACGAGGGAGGGGGGCGAGAGAGTATGGCCACACCTATTGCAAATTGGGACGCGATACTACTCAGCGACCTCGGCACGCCAGACCAGAGAGTAGCGTCTGGAGATTTACTAGATATTGGGGGAATTACCGGTGGGCGAATTCATTGCCTGATTTTACCTGCTAAATTCGTGGGTTTAGAGCGAGATGCTTACGAGCGCAGGCGATACCAAGCATGAAACGAGGGAAGTGGAGGAGACATCATGGCACGACCCCCCGCCGAGGTTCAGTTTCCTGGCGACAAAAATCGAAAGAGAAAGGTGCGGGTGCGAGGAATCAAGAAGGCTTCGAAACAAATTCAGCAAAGAATTGACCACAATCTTGAGACTTTGCTAGATAATCCTGAAGTCTTCGTCCCAGACATTGAATGTGAGTTGGGTAAACCACGGAGAGATATGTTAGCGGCTACTCTGAGAGATATCGATTCCATATCTAAGAAGCGTCATAACCGTCGATGGTTAAGCAGGAGAATGGGAAAAAGAAGAGGAAATGTTGTCGGTAGGGCCTTAGCGGGTAGTTTGCTAGCCGCTGGAGAGGCGGATACCTCAACAGTTTCAGTCTACAATAGCCCCATTTATGGAGCATCCAGTTTTATTCGAAGGGGGAATGGGAAACAATCCCATATGGTTGGGATTCAGAATTTCACTCACCCACGACTGAGGCTATTGGTGTGGGATGATCATGCCAAAGCGGGCTGGTGGTTCTTCTCTTGGGACGGGGGATTTGTCTGTTCGGGCCAGAAAGCGGTTGCTCCTGCTGAGTGGATTGATGAAAGTCTCAACAAATCGAGTATTGATTTAACTGGAGAAGAGATTAGATATTCAAAAGGATTGGACGAAGAAGTTGTTGAAAATGGTGAATTCTCCGATTCCGGTTGGCTGAAACTCGATTTTGAGGGGGTAAAGGTTGGAATTACAGGCGCTGCTTTGGCAAAGACAGGGGATGAACCGTTTGTACCCTCAATCGCGCTTGGAATGATGCCGCCCAAGATGTCAGCTGTCGCTGAAGCGGACTGGATGTGGAGGCCAGTTGGTTGGCCGGCCGAACGTGAATTGCCCGCAGAAGCAAAAGAAAAACTCGAAGAGGTTCTGCTTGCTTGGATGAATTTAGCGATTCCTGACGACAAGCTTGCACGCTCTTGTCGGAATGCAATTCTTAGCTCGATTGAGGACGGTTACATCGCTGGCAACCATTGGTTTGATGGCAATGCGCGTGAAGATTTTCTCAATCATCTTCAAGGTAGTGAGGAAGAAAAACAAGCCCTTGGGGTTGTTCTGGATGGAATGGAAGAGGGGGTATTGGTCCGTTCCGATGGAGTCGTTTTGGACTCCGAAAGCGAGGTGATTCGATTCGAAGACAGCTCCTGTCATCCAATCCTAGTGGCTCTTTGGGAAGACAATGGTATGGAAATTCTCCAATCAATGTTTGGAATTGAGGAGGGAGAAGCAGAGAAGATTCATGCGAAACAAATGAAAAGAAAACAGGGTTTCGGGGCATTCTTGAGAGAACTCAATGAATCTGTATCCTCGGCTAGAAAACTTGAGCGCCTGCCGTGGGAAGAAGGCACTTTACCCTCTCCGCTTGATTTTGCAGAGGTCTTGATTCGGAAGGCTGCTCAAGATGGTGTGGCATCAACGGTTGCCATGTGTCGAAAGGCAAAGGGACTTGATGCTGCAATGGGATGGGCGTGGCTGGTAGTTCACGACCGTACTGAATCCGACGCGTGGAGATTTGACGAGGCAAGTAGAGACAAAGGTGGTGATTGGGTTCCTGCAATGACCGCGCTTTGGGACGCTGCAGATTCCTTACTCAACCAAGACATACTAGACGCAAAAGAGGATTATGTCAATTCGATGAAGTGGTTGGCTGAAGTATCTGGGGCTGGGGCAATAACTTCGTGATTTCCGGGAATATCTTTCTTCTTATTCCTAATGAGGAAGGGCAACCCAAATCGCGACTAAAATTAGAGAAAGACCAAGCGCTCCATTCAGGACTCTAGCCTTTTCGGGGGAAGAGAAAATTTTGCGAAGCCCCATTCCAAAAGCGGCCCAAGTCAGAACTGCTGGATATCCTATCAAAGCGTTGAGAATTACTAGAAGTACCTTGCCAGAAATACCACTCCCGAAAAGCAAACCCCAGCTTGCCATCATAACAAGAAAGTGGATCCATGCCTTGCCGTTCACGACTTGTAGAATTAGGCCGGTCTTGAATCCAAGGCGGTCCGTCTCTTGCGAATCTTCCAATTTAGGATTAGCTGTTGCGACTTTCCATCCCAAGTAAGCGATGTAGGCTGCGCCTACCCAAGTCAATGCTTGAAATATCTCTTGGTTTTCTTCAATGAATACAGTCCCAACACCAACTGCGACTCCCAGACTGGACCAGCCTACCAGCATCCCAAGTGTCATTGGAATCGTTGCACGGAATCCATGTTGTGAGCCATGTGCCGCACAAAGCAGATTGTTCGGGCCTGGTGTGAAGCACATCGGCACGATGAACACTAGCAAAGCAACAAAATCAGCTTCGTTCAAAACCTCACCTCAAGCAAGAGTGGTGAGGTGTTTCTCAGTTTCGGCAAGTGCAGAAGAGATGTCGTTCCAAAGGTCTTCAACACTCTCAATTCCGACGCTCAGACGGACGAACCCCGGAACTATTCCTGCTTCGTTTCTAACTTCCTCTGGGACAAACATGTGGCTTGAATTGAATGGGCATTCGACCAAACTCTCAACACCACCAAGACTGGTGGCTTCAAAGATAAGGTCAAGATTGCGAATGAAAGTCAGTGCCGCTTCGTCGCCACCCTTGACAACAAATGACATCATACCCGTTCCCTTCGGAGTAATTCTTTGGCCTACCTCGTAATCAGAGTTGGATGGAAGACTCGGATGATTGACGTGTTCAATCATATCGTGAGTCTCCAGTCGGCGCGCCAATTCGGCAGCGTTTGAAGTGTGAATTGGCATTCTAGCATGCAGGGTTCTCATACCCCTCTCGAGCATGTAGCACATGTGCGGGTCGGCGGCACCACCAAAGTGGACTTTCTTTGGGAAAATTTCTGAAACTAGGTCCTTGCGGCCGACGACTATTCCGGCGATTAAATCGGAATGTCCGCCGAGGTATTTGGTACCTGAGTGGATTACCAAATCGAATCCTAGATCGATTGGATTACAGGCCCAAGGGGTTGCGAATGTATTGTCGACAATGGAGATGAGATTGTGTTTCTTTGCTAAGTTAGCCATTGCTTCTAGATCACATACTTTGATGACTGGATTGGTAATTGTCTCGACATAGAGAATCTTGGTGTTCTCTTGAATGGCGGCTTCATAGGAGGATGGGTCGCGCATGTCTGCCATTGATACTTCTATGCCAAAGCGAGGGAGATCTTCTGTCATGAGGCCATAGGCGCCTCCATAGCAATCGGGGCTAGCTATCATGTGGTCTCCTTCAGAGAGTAAAGACATCAGGGTCGTTGAAATTGCAGCCATTCCGCTTGCGAATACCTCGCCATCTTCGGCTCCTTCAAGTTGTGCAACTTTCATTGCAACTCCTTCGGAGTTGATACTAGAAAGGCGCGAGTAAAGTGTGGTGTGCTGAGCGCCTGCAGCCCAACCTGCATACCGCTCATCGGTTAGTTGGTAGGTAGCGGTATTGAAAATCGGGGTGACTGCTGCTCCCTCGATATTTTGTGTACCAGACCATACAGCTCTCGTAGCGAACTCCTTGTCGGAGTGCTTCTCATTCATGGCCCTCGGACATAGGGGGGGCAAATCAAGTGAACGCTAGGAGTATAGATGAATGAGGTGGAGTTATTTCTTGCCAACCCATTCTGCGTAATCCATCGTGGTTTTAGCCTCAAAACAAATAATCATCGGTAAATCGTAAGGGTGTTTTGAGTGGATTTCATCGACCAATGGTTGCTTTCGAGGTGCGTCGGTTTTGCACTGAATGCGCCATTCGACTTCATTCTCCACCTTACCGTCCCATCGAAAGACGGAAGCAATTTTGGAATGTTGAGCACAAGCGGTTAAGCCATTCTCTACTAAATCAAAACACCATTCACCCACCATTGCCTCTGACCAATCCCCTGGTAGAGTAGTTTGGATAACCCAGACTGTGTCTTCCATGTGTGCCGACAAGGGGTCGCGGCAATCAATTAGATGGTGAAGTTTGAATGCACAACGACGTTAGGCACGCCCGAGGGAGCGTTGTGTTGGACTACAAACAACCAATCGAGACTGGTTCTATCCCTGATGATGGGACGGATTTTGATGTCATTGTAGTCGGCGGAGGACCAGGAGGGTCCGCCGCGGCTGCCTACAACGCGATGAATGGTTGCAAGGTATTGCTAATCGAGAAAGATGTGTGGCCAAGAGATAAGGTCTGTGGAGATGCTGTGGGTGGTAAATCACTGTCCCATGCAAAGGAATTAGGAGTTCTCCAATTAGTGGATGAGTCGCCTCATTACGTTGTTGATTCAATCATATTTGGAAGTGCAAATGGCTCAGAGGTTAGGGTCATGCTTCCAAAGGAGGCATATGAAGCAAAGGGTTTGCAATCTGGATATGCACTTCCTAGGCAACAATTTGACTGGTTGATGTTCTATCGTGGGCAGCAAATTGTTAGAGAAAATGGTGGATTTGTCCTGCAGGGATTCAGTGTTCTAGAAGTTACACATGAAACTTCAGAAGATGGTCCTAAAATTACTGGTGTACGGGTAAAATCTGGCGGTCTAAGGGGTGAAGGGGATGAGCTTGCCTATACTGCTAGAGTAACCATAGGAGCGGGTGGTTACAACTGCCCCGTTGCCCGAACAATGGTTTCTGATATCTTCGAAGAACCATTCAGAGATGATGAGCACTTTTGCGGAGGATATCGTGAATATTGGGAAGGAGTTGATGGATTTGAAGGGGATGAAGGGCCGATTGAGATTCACTTCATCGATGAGGTTCTTCCAGGATACTTCTGGCTCTTCCCTGTACGCGATGGACTTGTTAATGTAGGAATTGGAATGCTAATCTCGGAGCAAAGAAAACAGAAAGGAAGGAAAAAATCCCTGAAGAAAATCCAAGATTGGGTGATCAAGGAGCACCCTCGATTTAAGCAACGATTCACAAAGGCCAAGATGTTGGAAGGATCTGCAAAAGGATGGCAATTACCATTCGGTTCGCCGAGACGGAATCCCTCTTCTTTCCAGCCACGCCGAAGTGCGATGGCTGGAGCTATGACAGTTGGAGATGCCGCCAGCCTAGTCGACCCATTCAGTGGAGAGGGAATTGGAAACGCATTGCTTACTGCAAAAATGACAAGTGCTCATTTCGATCGAATTGCTCATTCGCAAGGATTTCCAGAAACTGCCGCAGATGAATATATGAGAGAGCTTTGGGGCACTTTGGGTAAAGAATTGAGTAATTCCACAAAATTACAGCGTATGATGAAATGGAAGAAATTGACTAATTGGTTCGTCAAGCGTGCATCAAAGAAACCAGAAATAGGAGAGATGATGTCCGAAATGATTGCAAGTAAAGAAGCTCAGAAGAAGCTCTGGAGTCCTTGGTTCCTATTCAAAACAATCGTCCTCCCCTGAAGTGATTAAATGGTTCTCGACAAAACCCTTTCTGGAATTAAAGCGATTTTCCTAGACCTAGATGGAACAATATATCTCGGAGACAATTTGATTGAAGGTTCGTTGGAGTTCCTCTCTCGACTCGAAGAGGTTGGAATTAAGAGGTTTTTTCTGTCAAATAATTCGAGTCGCTCGGTGAAGCAATATGTTTCAAAATTACAAAGAATGGGAATCCCAGCAACAGAAGATGATGTGCTATTGTCGACTCATGATTTGCTTGCTTGGCTTGCAAATGAAGGTGTGAACCAAACCTATCTTGTTGGAACAGAAGGCATGAAGGAAATGCTAGAAGATTCGGGCATAGAAACCGCTTCAACTGACCCTCAGTACGTCGTTCTTGGATATGACACCGAAATAACCTACGAAAAATTGAGTATCGCTAGTATTCTCATGCATAGGGGCGTTCCTCTAGTCGTAAGTCATCCCGATATTGTCTGCCCGTCGCCAGATGGGGGTTTGCCGGATACTGGTGCATACATGGCTTTGTTTGAAGCTACGACGGGGAAGAAACCTAGCCACGTGTCGGGTAAGCCAAATGCTGGAATGATTCTCCACAAGGTGGAGGAATTGGGTCTGGCACCGGAAGAGTGCGCGATGGTAGGAGATAGGTTGTACACAGATATGGAAATGGCAGAGCGAGCGGGAGTTCATGGGGTGCTAGTCCTGTCAGGTGAAGCGACACGAGAAGCCCTTGCTTCCGCCCCACAGAATCCTAGTTTGGTTGTCGAATCAGTTGCCGAACTTTGTTGTCGAAGTTGCTGAGATGAATCTATCTAGTATACAGTCATAATCCGCGTTCACAAAAGGGGCGAAAATGACGTCTCTATGTATCGGATGGGCGTGGGTTTCAATAGGCTAGATTGCAGACTTACAATCGTGGAGAGAGATTGGAACGTTCAGGACGGTTCGGACTGCGATTTGAATGCGCTCCCACTTGTTAGGACATGGCCTGGATTGGCTCCTTATGCTGAGACTGTTGAGCGCCTAGTTCTCATGGGGGCGATTGAAGATGATGAAATACGTGATGTGCTGTTACGCTCACCACGTGGAGTACATGCACTACCTTTGCCAATTGGTGAAGATGGTGTTAACATCGAAGGTAGCGCTTTGCGAATGCCTTGGTGGTCCGATGTGGATGCTCCGAACTCTCTGCTTCCTGGGATTTACGAAACCGCTCAAGTGATTCAAATGTTGGAGATTGAGCGTGGCGACTCTGTGATGTTGGTCGCGCCTCGCGGGAATTGGTGGACTGAAATTCTGATGCAATTGGGCGTCTTAAGATTGAGGATTGTCGAAGTTGATGAGGTTCGGCGTGCAGAACTGCAACGACGCTGGAGTGCCCTACGACTAGACATCGTCGCCGATGCCTGTGGGTGTCAGATAGAATGGTGTGGAATTGAAGACCTCTACAAGGGCACACCCGAAGATGGCTGGGACAAGATATTGGTAACCGGTGGATTGCCAAGAGTACCTGTTGGTTTGTTGATGCGGCTTTCTTTCGAGGGAATTGCGATTACTGCAATTGGAGAAAATACCGGTACTGTTCTACAGACCATTACTCGACAGGGGGAGGGTGAGTTTCAAGCTCAGTGGTTGGCGATTTGGAATGTTGACATGATTCCAGATGAAATTGCGCAGTCACTATGTGATTTGGCGCCCATAGTTGAGATGCCGGCCTTACCTGAGTCGAAGACAACTTCCGTCAAGGCGGCTTGGATGCATGCTAACGAAAATCCTACCAGAGATAGAATGGGGCCTTCGGCTCTGTTGGAAATGATCGAAGAAGTATGGGGTGAGGTAGAAGCTACAACAGAAAGTGAAGGAATTGGTGTGGACCTCCGTGAAGTTTTGGCTCAAGACTTGTTTCGTATGGGTAACGTGTTGCAGAGGCTTGGCATCCTTCGCGTAGCCGCCGAACATCACGGAACTTCCTTCCAACTCAGTCCATCTCCAGAGGCTGCGTGCTATCTTGGAATGACCTTCGCCGATGATGAAGAAGATGGATTGGCTTGGCAACGACGTGCTATTGAAACAAATCCAAACTACGGTGGTTCATGGAACGAAATTGGGGAGGCGTTGCTGCAACGTGGTCAAGCTGAGATGGCTATCAAATGGTTCCGTGGAGCGATTAATTCAGTCAACTACTGTGAGAGAGGGGCGGCATGGGCAAATCTTGCACGCGCCCACCTAGAGATGGGGCAGACTACCTCGGCGTTATTTGCAGCTCAAGAAGCAGCCGCTTTGATGCCGGAAGAAGATGAATTGGACGAATTACTTGACCAGTTGACTGAGGGGCTGGCCTGAGTTAGGATTGAAGTCGGGTTGCTCATCCCGGTTCGATGGGAACAGTAGTCACCGGCGCCTCGGGGTACATTGGAAGCCATGTTGTAGCTAACCTACTGGCTCGAGGTGCGTCGGTTAGGGCTACTGTCAGAGATGTCTCTGACCCGGATCGTGTTGCCCATCTCCGCGCTCTTCCAATTGCAGAAGGAGGGAATTTGGAGATTGTAGAAATGGATCTGTTCGATTCTGATTCGGTTGATTCTGCTATTGCCGGATGCAGTGATTTAATTCACACAGCAGCGACAGTTGTTGTGCGCTCTCGAGACCCGCAAAGAAAGATTGTTGACCCAAGTGTGATTGGAACCAAAAATGTGGTTTCAGCGGTTGAAAAGTCAGGCACCATCAAGAGGATTGTTCACACTTCATCAACTGCTGCAATCCGTCCTATGGATTGGCAGGATGGAACGGTTCTAACCACTGAGACTTGGGCCGATGATGCTACTCTAGAAGAAAACCCCTATGGCTTAGCCAAGGTAAGTGCTGAGCGGTTGATCAGAGATTGGCACGCGACTCAAGATGAAGAAAATCGACCTCGGTTGGTGACGATTCACCCCTGCATGGTGTTCGGACCTCCAATGTCGCCGCGCCACCTACGAGGCTCACTAGCAATCCTCATGGCAATGGTTCGGCGTGAAGTGCCACTTAACCTACCGATGCAAATCAATATCGTCGATGTAAGGGATGTAGCAGAAGCCCATGTTCGAGCATTGAGGGGGGGAGAAGACATGGGCCGTTACCTAACGGTATCGGGTGAGATGATGATGAATGATATCGCAAAATCACTGAAAGTTGCTCATCCAGAAAGAAGGTGGGCGACTTGGGAAGCGCCGTATTGGCTAGCGATTGTTGTGTCTGTTTTCCATCCGAAGATAGATGTGTCTTGGGCTCGAAGGCATCTTCGAAAGAAACTTTACTGGGATGCAACTCCTGCAGAGGATGAGTTAGGAATGACGTGGAGAGGGCCTTTGCAGTCAATTCTAGACACTACGCCCCCAATTCTTGAAAATGGCTGGGACTGAGGGTTATTCATGCGAAGTGCGGTAGGTGCAGTCGTTCTGTTGATTCTGGCGCCGATGCTTTCTGGCTGCTTTGGCGGCGATGAAGTGATTGAAGAAGAGGTTGAAATGTTCAACTTTGATGAATTGTGCCCTGAGGGAATCGCTAACAACACATGGTATCATTATTCCAACGCAACTGACGCAACTAAGGTCTCTGATGTGTTCAACGGCACCTCCGTACTTGTTGGGAGTAACGCTCCTGTCTGTGCAATTGGCACTTACTATGGAATTGGTCTGACTACCTTCGAGCCCACAATAGGGGTGACTTCGGCGGACAATCTGTACATGACGAGCTGGGGTAATGGTGATGCTGGCTCGACTGCGATTGTTCGGTGTTCTGGGTTGATTGGTATGACGAACGTCAGCGACTATGTCTGTGAGGATGTTTACAGCGTGTTCGCACCGGTCGCCAATAGCAACGATCCGTATGTGTACGTCGACCCATGGACTGACCGAGTAATGAAATTCGATATGCATGCATTGTTGGGGATGACTGTAGAATGGTCAGATAATGAAGGAGAGAGTTGGACTGGGCCTTCAGTTGCTACAGGCTGGTCGGTGCAAGACCATCAGACGATTGCTTCCTCACCCTACCCCGCTGTTCTGCACCCTACAACATGGGTGTTCTGCGTCAACGGGAACTATCCATACCCAGTCTGCTCAACCAGTAATGATGGGGGGCTTACTTGGGGGCCTGAAGTGCCCGGCGCTCCTTCAAACTGCAATAGTGGTGGACTCACAGGACACATCATGGGATCCGACAATGGTAATTTCTACCGAGGGAACAGAGGTTGTAATGGTGGTGAGGGGTACTCAATCTACCGAAGCACGAACGGTGGGTTGACTTGGACTGAGCATCCACTACCGACTGAAACTACTGGAACTGCAGAGACTTGGAACTTCGAGGAGGCTCAGGTCTATCCCGACTCCGAGGACAATGTACACGCGATGTGGATGGGGTCGGACAATATGCCCTACTACTCGTACTCAAGAGA
>CEVQ01070111.1_pt1 | contig 22796 bp, 21 predicted proteins | sample 356551 | NCBI WGS metagenome assembly CEVQ01 (sample SAMEA2623756, study PRJEB7988) | marine metagenome | biome: marine biome (ENVO:00000447); feature: mesopelagic zone (ENVO:00000213); material: "saline water (ENVO:00002010), including plankton (ENVO:xxxxxxxx)" | depth 250 m | reverse complement strand
CCAGCTGAAGAAGCACCAGCTGAAGAAGCACCAGCTGAAGAAGCACCGGCTGAAAAGGAGTAGATTTATGCCTGTTAAAAAATCAGATTATTATAAAGTTGAAGATGGAAAAATATCACGTTTAAGAGATAATTGTCCTAAATGTGGCCCCGGTACTTTTTTGGCAGTACACTCAGATAGAAAGTCCTGTGGTAACTGCGGTTATACACAATCTAATGATTAATTTTAGAATTCATCTTTGAACATATATATTATTATCATAATACCTAAAATCAACATTCCTTGTGAAATAATATTCATTATTTTAAATAACCTTTCTCTCTTTTTCGAATCGTTTATTTGATCAGATAGCCAATTCATTAATTCTTTATTCTTTTTAATCCGAATATACTTTCACGTTCCAATTCTTCAAGTCTGAGTGAAATATATTTCGCTATTTCTTCTAATTCAGGTATAACTTTGAATTCTAACGCATTAACACGCCTCTTGGTTGATTCAATTTCATCAAGAAGTTTCTTCATTGTCGTTTCTCCTTCTGCTGCTTTAATTATCATTTCTGATAGTTTTTCAAACGCATGTACAGATTCATCAATTCGTACTGAAGTCCCTATGAGTCCGTATCCTCTATCTTCTAATGGCTTTATCATCGGCGTTACTTCAACACTAGGAACTACTACTCCCATTATATTTTTCGTTCCGAGGTTTACTTCAGGCGGTATATTCAAACAATTAGCTGCAGATTCTATTGCAGATTTACCATCTGCAGCTATTGCAATCGATAATTTTTCCATTGCGATTTCATACAATTCAATTAATTGACTACGCAAATCTTTAACTTTTGGCAGCAATTCAAAGAATTCCATAATCAAACCATCTCGTTTCATCTTTAGAAGTTTATATCCACTCTTTGACAACTTTATTTTGCGCTTAGTATCTATAAGCTCCATTCTCGTTGGTTTGACGTCTGATGTACTCATCTATTTTTTCCTATATGCAGGATGATATTTCTCCAAAGTTTTACGGTCTATACGGGTCAAAGCAGATTCTGGTAATTTACTTAGCATATCCCATCCAATTTCTAACGTTTCTTCTATTTTTCTGTTTTCTTCCCAACCTTGTGTTACAAATCTACTTTCAAAATCATCTGCAAATTCCAACATTTTTTGATCTCTTTCAGATAACGCTTCTTTACCCACTATCGCAACCAATCCTCTCAAATCATTACCCTCTGCATAACCTGCGTATAATTGATCACTGAGTTGTTTATGGTCCTCTCTTGTTTGTCCTTCTCCTATTCCTGCATTCATCAATCTAGATAATGATGGTAGAACAATTATCGGAGGATATATTCCTTTACGATGCAATTCACGAGATATGACAATTTGACCTTCTGTAATATATCCACTAAGATCAGGTATCGGGTGAGTTATGTCATCTCCAGGCATAGTCAAGATAGGGAATTGGGTAACAGAACCCTTCTTTCCTTTAATCAAACCAGCTCTTTCATAAAGCATTGCTAAATCTGTATACATATAACCAGGATATCCTCTACGTCCAGGAACTTCTTCTCTTGCTGCACCTATTTGTCTTAGTGCTTCACAATAATTTGTCATATCTGTTAAGATTACTAGTACATCATATCCATGTTCAAATGCAAGATATTCTGCAGTAGTTAATGCAAGTCTAGGTGTGATTAACCTTTCAACTGCAGGGTCGCTTGCTAAATTTGTAAACACAACTGCACGACTCAGAGCTCCGGTTCTTTCAAAATCTTCCATAAAGTATTGGGCTTCTTCGTTGGTTATTCCCATTGCTGCAAAAACTACTGCGAATTCACGATCACCACCAACAGTTCTTGCTTGTCTAGCTATTTGCAAAGCTATATCGTTGTGCGGAAGTCCGGAACCCGAAAATATAGGTAATTTCTGCCCCATAACTAATGTATTTAATCCATCAATAGTTGATATTCCAGTTTGAATAAATTCCTGTGGTGAATCTCTAGAATATGGATTAATTGCAGCACCAATTATTTCTCGCCTCTCATCAGGTATTATCGGAGCTCCGCCATCTATAGGTTCTCCTGCACCACTTAATAATCTGCCAAGCATATTTTTAGAAACTGATAATTTAAACGTTTCTCCTAGGAATTTAACTCCAGATTCCATATCAATTCCTGCAGTTCCTTCAAATATCTGAACAACAACCACGTCTTTCGAAGTATCAAGTACTTGTCCTCGTTTAGTTGTTCCATCAGGCATTGCGATTTGAACTAATTCTCCATAACTCACAGGTTCAGTTTTCTTTACAAAAACTAAAGGTCCTGAAATTTCACTAATAGTTTTATATTCTTTTTGCATTATTTACCTCCTCTTATCTTTTCAAATTCTTCATCTAGTTCTTTACTATACTTTTTCATTAGTTTATCTAAATCCTTTTCGAATTTCGCCCTTCCTATATTTTCTATAACGTCCAATCCAACTATATTGTCAAATTCAATTCCTTCAGCCAGTGCCTTTTCAGCTAATTCCTTGTAGTGTAGAATAGTTTCCATCATCATAGCTTGATTTCCTATCTCACAATATGTATCTACATCATGGAAAGCATTTTGCTGTAAGAAATATTCTCTAAGCATCCTAGCCACTTCTAGGGTCAGTTGTTGATCTTCAGGTAAAGCATCGGAACCAACTAGTTGTACAATTTCCTGAAGTTTAGCTTCTTCCGAAAGTACATTCATAGCCACAGCTTTACTTTCATTCCAATTCTTGTCTGCATTCTCTCTGTACCATTCTTCTAAACTTTTATTGTATAATGAATAGCTAGTTAACCAATTGATGGCAGGAAAATGCCTTCTTTGAGCAAGTTTAGAATCTAGTGCCCAGAAAACTTTTACAATTCTTAGCGTATTTTGTGTTACGGGTTCTGAAAAATCTCCACCAGGAGGTGATACAGCTCCAATTACAGTCACAGAACCATAATCTCCATTTTCAGTTTCGACTCTTCCTGATCTTTCGTAAAACTCTGATAATCTAGCTGCAAGATATGCAGGATATCCTTCTTCACCAGGCATTTCCTCCAATCTTGAAGATATCTCACGCATAGCTTCAGCCCATCTCGAGGTAGAATCTGCCATTAATGCTACATCATATCCTTGATCTCGGTAATATTCAGCTATAGTTATTCCAGTATACACAGACGCCTCTCTCGCAGCTACAGGCATATTCGAAGTATTTGCAATAAGCACAGTTCTATCCATTAACGCTCCGCCTGTTTTAGGATCTTTAAGGTGCGGAAATTCAGTAAGAACCTCTGTCATTTCATTTCCACGTTCTCCACATCCAACATAAACAACAATTTGTGCGTCGGACCATTTTGCTAGTGTCTGTTGTGTAACTGTTTTACCTGTTCCAAATCCCCCAGGTATCGCTGCAGTGCCGCCCTTGGCTATCGGAAAAAGAGCATCAAGTGTTCGGGTTCCCGTCACTAAAGGTATATCAGGTCTCATCTTTTTAGCATATTTTCTAGGCATTCTAACAGGCCATTTTTGCATTAATTTTAGTTCCGTTCCATCATCTAATTTTCCTATGATTTCATCTACGTTAAATTCACCTTCTTTAATTTCTACAATTTTACCTTTCGACCCATACGGTGCCATTATTTTGTGCTCTATCGTTGGAGTTTCTTGCACTGTACCAATTGTTTGACCACTCTCTATTGAATCACCCTTTTTTGAACTAGGTTTAAATTTCCATTTAGTTTCATGATCCAATCCAGGAGCAGTAACACCTCTCTCTATGTAATCTCCCATTTTATCCTGCAGTACAGGCAACGGTCTTTGAATTCCATCATATATGGAAGTCAATAATCCAGGTCCCAATTCAACAGACAACGGAGCGCCAGTATTTTCAACAGGTTCTCCAGGCTTGACTCCAGAAGTGTCTTCATAAACTTGAATTACAGTCTTATCTCCTTCAAGCCCAATCACCTCACCCATGAGTCTTTCGTGGCCTACAAATACCACATCATACATTCTAGGCTTAATGCCCGTCGCGTTTACTACTGGTCCAGATACTCTGTATATTTCTCCTTTTATTTCCATAGGTCAACTCCTATAGCTGTTTTAATTCGGTCTCTAAGACCTTTATCAACTTCAGAGCCTATTGCTATTACAGTAGGCTTTACACTATTACTCAACTTAGTTCTAGTGTTATCATCAACTTTTTTCCATTCACTATCATGTATTACTAGAATTCCAATGTTATCATCACTCATTGCTTCCGTAATTGCATCATCTACATTATTCTCTTCATCAACATTAAACCATTTCTCAATTCCTACAGCTCTAAATCCAACTGTAAACATATCATCTCCAATTACGCCTATTTCCATTAAGTCACCACCAATTCTTCAATGATTTCTTTTGTCAATCCTAAGTCTTTTCCTCTAACAATAGCACGTAAGTTTTTGACCTCACGTTGTTTTCTTAGCAAATAATCCAATATTGGTAATATTGATACGGGATATAGGTATGAAAATCTCTTAGATTCTTTAGCTATATATTCTTCCAAAGCACTAACGGCTCCATTCAGATTCGGTTCTTCGATATTGCCCAATCCATTTTCTAAATATTCATGATAAGGGGTACCTTCTATGCCATTCATTATTTCACCTACATTTTGTGCAGCAACTAATGCATCGACATCTATATCACCACCATCGATAAACAATTCAGGATGTCCTTCAACCCCTCTATGTCTAAGTCTCATAGCCGTTTTTATATTCGCTATATCTATCTCAATCTTTACAAATTTCTTATATGCATCATCTGCCGCATTAGAGGTCTTTATTCTTTTCATAAGGCCATCGTAATACGCCACATCTAAAGCATCTTCTAGAGGCTGCATACTGTCTGTTTTACGCTTTTCTAAAGCTTCTCTTAATACGCTCTGATAAGGATCTCCTTCTAGTTGTTCAATAGCTTCTTGTAAGTTTTTTCCTTCAGCTACTCTAGCGTATTGTTCTTTGTCCTTTTCCGTAAGGGGTGATACTATTTTCGAAATTTCATCTGCTGTCATTCCTTGATATATTCCTCTAAGGAGTGCTTTCAAATTCTCTATTCTAAATTTATCTGCGTATGCTTCTACATTTTTCTTTAATTCACCATTGCAAAATCCAATAAGATCCCCCCAACTCATTGAAAGGTTTTCCATTAATGCAGTTTCTATCAAATCTGCACCTCTCAATGTTGAACCATGTCTATCGATATCTTTACGATATTCTAAATCTTGGATGTATCTAGCAATTTCTGCCAATTCCATATTCATCAACTGCCCATAGGCTTCTTCTGGCAACAACTTCGCACGTCGTGCCTTTGCGCGTGTTGATGCATATGCTTGATTACTCATTTTCGAAAAGTACTCCGTTCACTTCAGATAGATTATCTTGCCACATATCTCCAACTAATGTTTCAAATCTATAGTCTACTCTAAAATCATCCCCTTCAACTATAAATCCAGGTCCATCAAACGTTTGTTTAGTATCTATTAGCCAACATTCTGAATCACTTGTCAATTCATTCATCATTTTAGAATCAGTTTCACGGCACCGCAATACTCCTTCTTGAGGTGCTTTCATCAAGAGTTTAGCATAGATTTTTCTTATCGTATCTCCATCTATGTCATTGAGGTTTTCTAATACCGTTTGATGCGTTTCTTCTAATATCTGTCTTTGAATGTCTAGCCTTCTTCTTCTAACTTCTAATTCAGCAGCCGGTATCTGTTGTCTTTCCATCTGCTCCACTATCTTAGAAGAAGCTTCTTTGCCTTCTTTTTCTATTTCTTTTACATTCTTTTTAGTTTCCGAAAGCTTTTGCTCTATCTCTGCTTTTGTGGCGTTTTGTATTGATTCAGACTTCTCATTTCCGGTCTTCTCAACATTGCTTAGGATTGCTTCTAAACTCATATTTAAGATATTTCAACTTATTTTTGAGATTAGGTTAAACCCATTATCTGATTGGCTATAACGAAACCTAGGATAACAATAGTTTCAGGTATAGCTACAAAAATCAGACCATTAACTAGGTTTTTCTGATCTTCAGCTACAGCCCCAACTGCTGCTGCACCTATGTGCGATTGAGCTAATCCAGTTCCTATTCCAGCAAGTCCAATTGCTATACCGGCACCGACTGCTATATATCCTCTAGATGTCCACCATGCAGAGTTTTCTTCTGCTGTGGCACCCTCAGCCGGACCATTGTCCGATTCTGCTGCGCTAGCTTGTGGCAATGCAAAAATCATCATTATGACTATGCCTGCCAAAACGTACAAGTTTTGTTTGTTTTTCATGTTGTTGCCTCCATTTTTTTTGTATATACTCGGGCGTGCCCGAAAGGAGTGTAATCCGTTCCTCCTCCTTGGAAGAACTTCGGAAAGCATTCTACATATTGTAGACGCAATGAGTTTATCCCCGATCCAATAAGACCAATCACCACAATCACTATGTGGCCAAGTAGTAAAACCAATATCGCAAAAATAATATTGGCCCCCTCCATTCCAATATCTTGAAGAGCTATTCTGTTTACTGCAGTAGCCAGTCCAAAATCAGCTAGACCTAATGCTGCAATACGTACGTATGAAATTACATGAACAAATACAGATGGTAATTCGACTAAAGCTATCGCACCTTCACCATACACTGCTAAAGCAGTACCCATCAAGAATAGAATCAATGCAGGCATTTCTAATGAAGCGGTTCCTGGAATCAATTCCTGACCGAAAAGTAATATCGGTATGTAAACTAAGCCGCCCCACATTATCATAAGCCATGATAATTTTTCTTCTGCTGCATGCTTGAATCCATGAAGGTTCATAACATTATAGAATCCTATCAGAAGTCCCAATGTAACATAACCCATTCCTATTCCAAATGATATCTGTAGCATAGTGGCAACATCCTCAGATAGGTGTTTATCTAGTGTCATCCAGCCAGGTAAGTATTCTGCCAGCCCTATTGGTTTTCCAAAAGCTTCAGTGAAAACAAAAGTGCCAAATATAATGGTCCAGAGTCCTGCAGTTCTTATAATTCTACCAAATGCAGCAGTATCTGATACGTGTCCAAATTTCTTAACAATCATATGTCCCATTAAGAAATACACTAATCCATATCCTAAGTCTCCTATCATCATTCCAAAAAATAAAGGGTATGCTAGAAATAGAAGGGCAGTGGGATCAAATTCTCGGTGGTTCGGTATTCCATACAACTTAGTAAATAATTCAAACGGTTTTACGACTTCTTTATTTTCTAGTTTAACGGGCGGTTCACCTTCTCCGTCACCTTCTTCAATATGTATATCTACATTCTCCACAGCTCTTTTTAATTTTCCAAATTCACTTTCAGGTATCCATCCATCTAGGGTGAATGTATTTTCACTTAGAGCTAATTTCAATGGTAAATTAGCCTTTTCAACCTTTGTAGATAAGTGCTCTTCAATTACAATTAACCAATGACCTTCGCGTAGAGCCAATGCCTCCATTTCATACTGCAACGCTTCCATTTCCGTTTCTCGTTTATCAACAGTTTCTTTGATTAGTTCATACTCTTTTTCTGGGTTGCCTTCACCTTTTGGAGGTGCTATGGATTTAAATCCCAATTTCATTAATTGTTTCTCTACTTCTTCACTCTTATTTTTCGGTGAAAAAATAGCCGTCATTTCATCGGTTCTAATTTCTTCTACGCCCTCTATATCAATTTCAACACTAAGTTTTCCCGTGAAGACATCTAAATTCTCATAGCCTGTCATTAATTCTAAATTTATTCCAAGTCCAGAAAAAGCTGAAAGCAGTTCCATACGGGTCTTACTCTCTTCTACTTCTTGACCCATCTCTCTAATTTTATCTCTAAGTTCAACTGCTTTATTTTCAACATCATTCAATCTTTCATCTATTCCGTCACTCAATTCCTCTGATGTTCGTAACATCGAAGGGGCCATTGGTTCTACATTGAGCATCTTTATCAGAGATCTAACTCTAACTAACGCTTCTGAAGTTTTCTCGCCATAATGTAATGATTCTCCAGTTTCAAAACCATCATAATTATTTTCGTATTCAACAAGATGTATCATTCTCTCTTCGGCTAAATTGTTTGACACCCTCTCTAAATCTTTCTTTAGACCACTTAAGGTCACTCTCGTCATGGTGGTAGGTTTGAACATTTTTCTAAACAGACTCCATGAATTTTGAAATAAATTTATCTGCAGCTTTCTTTATTCTTTCACTCGCTTTTTTTCTCATAGTCGCATTCTCACTATTGCCATCGTCCAGAATTTTATCCTTTTTCTTATCTATTTTATTTTGAGCTTTAGAAATATCATCCTTATTATTTACTTCAACAGTTTCCTTTGATTTTTTAATCAATTCTTCTCTTTCAATACGAGCTTTGTTCAAAGATTTCTCTCTATCACTTTCTGCTTTTTTTATGCTATTCGCAGCTTCTTCTTCAGCTTTCTTAATTTTATCTAGTAATTCGGCCTGAGTCATAGTAAACAATAGGTGATTCTATATCACAAAGCGGTATAAAAATTTAAGCCGTAAAAGAAGGCTTTTCATGCGAAGTCAGTATAAACCCCTCAGCTAGTCTTACAGTCTTACGGGCCCATAGCTTAGCCTGGTGGAGCACCCGACTGATAATCGGGAGGCCGTCGGTTCAAATCCGACTGGGCCCACCATTATTCTTCTTAAAAATTTATTTGTTTTCTTTCTTTACTACTTTACGCTTTTTTGTACGAGGCTTCTTTATCTTTTCTTCTTTTTCTTCTTTCGGTTTTTCAATTCCACCAATTTGATAATACATGTAAATTCCTGAAGCCATAGATATTGAGGTTAGAACTAACAACGTTCCAGGTATGATTATATCTGCTAGCTGAAGTGATGAGGACATACTCTGACTTCCTTCTGCATTACTTACTATCTGTTCTTCCGTATATCCTCCATTTAACGACATTATTCTTAGACCAATATCTTCTTCATCTTTATTGAAGTATGTAAGGGCCATTTCAGTAGTCCACCTACTCGCCATACTGTCTCCTATCTGTTCTATATTATGTCCAACATTTACGTAAAGAGATTCAAGTAAACTTTCAGGCAATGTATCTCCATTTGGAGAATTCATTCCTTCCCATGGAAGGTGCAAGTAAATCGTTATTTCATAGTGCTGAAAAATAGTATTTCCAGTAATCGGATCAACATACCTATCTTCCTTGTAATCCATAGTCATTTCTAAATTATAATACTGAATTTGTGGCATATCTTCTTCAACCAGTTCTGGAATATCTGCCTCTTCCATTTCAGGGGCAATTCCAGATTCGTATATTGGGACTGGAAAACAAGTTTCCCATTCATCATCTTCTGTACAACTAATATCTTTTACAATCAGACTTCCATCTTGACTCATCGGTATTGCATGAAATACCATTTCATTATCATCGAAGCATGCTAACCAACTAGAACATAATGGAAATGCCCAATCATTACTCATTATTTTGCCCCATGCTGCTTGATCTGGTTCCGTAGTATATCCTACTCCCGATGCTCTCTCATATTTTATACAATCGTACCAAGATTTTGCAGGCTCAGTAGGAGTCCCATTCATACACGTATCATCTAAAGCAGGATTCATACTTTCTACTGATTTTGAATCATAATCTATGCCTAAAAATAGAGGCTGTGGATTAATTCCGTACAAAACTAAACCAGCCTCTACATAGTGGAGGTACAATGGATGGTATTCTCCAAGTGGCCTTTCTCCCTGTTCAAATGTCGGTAATATTATTTTTTCTCCAGTCGTTTCAAACTTGGTATTTTCCCAATCAGCATTTAATAATAATAACTCTTCTTCAAAGAACAATTGAATTATCTGATTAAAATCACGACCATACGTCGTATCATCAAAAGAACCTTCTCCATCATCTAATACCGGTACTATAACGCTCGGATCATCAATACTTCTCATTATAGATAGATTTCCGAAAGTTTCTCCATAATCCATTGGTAGTGCCCATCTTACAAACGATCCATATTCTCTTCCCAATGGCGCATCCCAATCGTAATCAATTTTCGGCATCAATAAAGGTGCATATCCATTGTCTGCCATTAATCCATAATAAACATTGTTCGCATCTACTGCAAAATGATAAAGAATCAAATCGCCCCGTTCTTCTTCAAAAGTATCATTGTCTTCATCTAAATCTGGTACTAATAATGCGTTTTCCACTGTCAAATTTCCTTGATATATGTAGTTATTCAAATAATCGCTAGCCAGCGGGTTTGGAAATTGGTAATCAATCATTTGAACACCTTCACTGAATGAAGCACCTCCTTGCTCTTCATATCCCGTTATCTGACCCGTAATTCCATTCTTTATCGGTTCTTGATTTGTATGATTTACTATATCTAACCACACAGTCCCACTTACATAGTTAATATCAGTTAGATTCCCATCTTCATCAACTGCTAACTCTATTCCATCAGTCATACTGTTTTTTATTTCTTCTATCGCTTCTTGAATTTCTTCAATTTGGTCTACAGATATATTTTCAAAATTCATTATCTCTGCCATTTCAGACATCCCTTCTTCATTTATTATGAGCATTTGAGAAGTTATATTCAAGTAAGTATTCGCTTCGAGAACATCCGGATTTCCATCTTCACCTTCATCCACAGATATGCCCTCAAGTCGTTGAGCAGCTTCAACAAAGAAATTCTCCATTTCCCCACTATCTGTATTGAGTTGTGCCAATACCCCTACCCATTCCGTTTCAGAAAACATCTCTTCATCTAAAATAAAAACATTTTTCAACTCTTGATCAGGTACAAAGATTAAAGATATGTTGTAATCTCTATCAATAATACTTCCTGTTTCAGATACCCAAACTTCTTCATAATATTTTAAATAACAATAAGACCCGCCTGTGTAATTCACCGCTGCCATCGTATAACTAGGAGTTCCAGTATTATTCTCTCCAAGAGCCACCTCCGCAAATTGGTCAAACAATGTAGCCAAACCTTCACAGTTCGGACTCATGTATGGAATTTTTACATCCCTTTCGTCCGCTATGTAATGATATGTCTCCATCCCTGATTTTATCTCTTTATTTTGAAATTCATATCTAGCTTTGAAGTTGTTTGCAGGCTCTCCTTGGAATGGTATATCAAATTTAAATTCACTTTCTGCTGGTGGATTTTCTGGAGACCAAGTACTCGCTTCAGAACTCCCTCCACTTTCATTTTCACCTCTAGAGGTGTATTCCGATCTATCTAACCAAGCACTACTATTCACCAATTCTACAATTACTTCTTCTCTTGAAGGATCTGTATATGCTTCCACTTTAGTAGTGTAATACACTTCATCATCTGTACTTTGTTTAGGATCTCCCTTAATAGAAATCACAATTGTAGGTCCATCCCCATCATCTGTACTCGGATCGGGGTACATATCAATGGCCGTATTTTTGTCTAAAGTTCCACTAACAGACAATAAGCGATCAGCATTCAGTAGCGTCATATCTCCTTCAAAAACAAGCTCGCTTTCAAAATCTGTAGGTAATTTTTTCATACTAGGTGCTAGGACGCCCATCCAAAGTGCAGATATCAATAGTAAAACTACTCCTATCGACATCAGTATCTGTGCTTTATTTCTATTATCCATTATTTATCACCCATTCTCTTATTCCACCTTTAAAAGAACACCTTATACAAGTTATTCCTTCATTCTCAACATTACATTCTACGCACTGTTCTCCAAGTAAAATTAAATTACTACAATTGTAACAAGAAATACTATGTACTTCACATATATTACAGAATACAGATCTCTCTATTTCACCACATTCAGGGCACTCATATCTTCTTTCTTCTGCTATATTACTGCACTTTACACATTGATTCTTTTTATCTAATAAATTTGTCGACGTCTCAACTCTTTCATATTCGGTTTCTTGTATATATTTTTTAAATACTTCATGAGGGCGATACATAATATAATTTACAATTCCAAAAATCATAATTTGAGTCATAATGTATCCTGTGTTTGGAGATATTCCAAAAGTTAACCATCCCTCTTCATCTAAAAACCATTTAGAATAGTAATAATAACTAATAACAGTCATTAGAATGAAGGCAGGTAACAACATAGCCCATTCTCCCATTTCCATTCTCTCTTCTTCTTCTGGATAGGCATCTACTATTCTACTTCTTAATGTGTATACTTCTAAAATCATCCAATAAAGCATACTTAATGCCAATAATAGTAGAATAACGGCAGTCAAATACCACCAATATCCAAAATCATACATTACAAAAAATAAAACAGTCCCTGTCGCAGTTAGGAAATATGCAGCTAACAACCATAATCCATTTGTCCATATGGAATGATACCGTTGCTGTAAGCACATTATACATAACAATCCTCCACCTATCCACATAGGCGTAGAGATGAAGTGTATTTCCATTCCTATCATAGGTATTGTTAAGTTACCCCCAATTCCATTCTCTTTGTATCCTGCTATTAGCGATATCAAAAAGAAACACGAACTCAACACAATCAGCACTATTTCTTCCGTTTTCCTATCTAAATTTAATTGTTTACCTATGACGCCCACAATGGTGCACTTTTGAAGCGACAAAAAAGACTATCCGTTACTTTTCTCTATCAAATCTGCCAATGTCATCCCAGTGGTCTCAGACGTTTTTACTGAATCCTTTACTTCTATTTCTTCCATTAATCTTATTTCCAATACAGTTTCTAATTTGTTTATTAATTTCTTTTCAGGTTTGTATTGTTTATTCTCAATAGATGCTATTGTCGATTTCTTTTCAGATATCTTACTAGCTAGCTCTTTTTGACTCCATTTTTTATTCTCTCGGCCATTCTTAATTAAAATTCCAAAATCTTCAACTAATATTTTCTCCGTTTTTATTTCCTTTTCTCGTAACCTATTACTTCTTTTATTCATTACATCCGAAATATAATTTTTATTTCCTATTTTTTCTCGCTCGGTAGCTTCTACTCCCATCGCAGAACATTTCTGACACGTTCTTAAAATCGTTCCAGAAATCTTACTTAAGATTGGATTTGCCACTTCAATACCGCACATTTCACAAAGCATATTTGTTCAACAGAAGGGTATTTAATGCCCGCTTTAATAAATATATAGTCAAATTATGTCAACTAAGAAAAAGGATGAAGGACCAATCAGAACAAGTAATTCTGAAGACATGCACGCGTTATTCGCAGAGGAGATTGAAATATTCGATACTAAACAAAAACAACTCGAAGCTGATAATTCGCGCTTAAAAAGAGAAAATGCCCATCTAAAGGGGGAATTGGCACGTCTTAGAGCTCCACCTCAAGTAATAGGCACAGTTAGGGACGTTTTGGAAGATGGCCAAGTCTGTATAAAATCCTCAAGCGGTCCAGATTTTGTAGTAACAATTTCTGATAAATTAGACGTAAAGGATCTTTCTCCAGGTGATAGGGTGGCCTTACATCGCCAAACACTTTCAGTTTTGAATCTTTTACCTTCAACAAAAGACCCATTAGTAATGGGGGCTGAAATTGATACTAAACCTTCAGAAAATTATAAAGATATTGGAGGTTTAAAAGAAGAATTAGCAGAATTAAGAGATATTGTAGAATTACCATTGCTTAAGCCATCTTTGTTTACAAAAGTAGGTATCGAACCCCCTAAAGGAGTCCTCCTAGTCGGTCCTCCTGGAACAGGTAAAACTCTAATGGCAAAGGCGGTTGCTAATGCAACAAATGCTACGTTCATTCGTTTGATAGGTAGTGAACTTGTTCAAAAATATATAGGTGAGGGTGCACGTTTGGTCAGGGAACTTTTCCAAATGGCTTCAGAAAAAGCTCCAAGTATTATCTTTATTGACGAATTAGATGCTGTCGGAGCAAAAAGAATGGATATAGGTACAACCGGAGATAGAGAAGTTCAAAGAACTTTAATGCAACTTCTAGGAGAATTAGACGGTTTCACACCTAGAGGCAATACAGCCATAATGGCCGCTACAAACCGTCCAGATATTTTGGACGAAGCACTATTGAGGCCGGGCAGATTTGATAGAATTATTACAATCCCTTTACCTTCGGAAGAAGCTCGTTTAAAGATTTTGAAAATACACACAAAGTCTATTACTGTATCTAAAAAGGTCAACTATGTTAAAATTGCAAATTTGACTAAAGGTCTTTCTGGTGCAGATTTACGTTCATTATGTGTGGAGGCGGGAATTTCCGCTATACATGAAAATAGAAAATCCGTTTCATCAGAAGACTTTGATAAAGCAATCAAAAAAGTAAGTCAAAGATTACCGGACATGGATTCACCAGCAGATCCGGAAGTTGATCTTTACAATTGATATCGTGAGCATCAAAAAACAATTAGCTGCCGAAGCTGCCATAGAAATGATAGAAGATGGCATGATAGTTGGACTAGGTACAGGTTCGACTTCTTCTATCGCTATAGATTTAATCGGTAAAAAAGTTTCAGAAGGTCTAAATATTTTAGGAATTCCAACTTCCAAAGCCTCTGAAAATCAAGCAACTTCTTTAGGTATCCCACTCACTTCACTATCGACTCACCCTTCAATAGATTTGGCTATAGATGGTGCAGATGAAGTTTCTCCATCCTTAGATTTAATCAAAGGATTAGGTGGGGCTCTTGTTAGGGAGAAAATAGTTGAAAATCAATCTAAGAAATTAGTTATAATTATTGACGATTCTAAGTTAGTTCCCCAATTAGGTGCCTGTCCTTTACCAGTCGAAATCATCTTTTTTGGTCATGAATCTACATCTACTTCTCTTGCTAGTTTAGGGTGTACTCCTGTTCTTCGAATGGATGGTGACAAACCATTCATTTCAGATAATGGAAACGTTATCTATCACTGTACTTTTCCTAACGCCATATCTAACCCTTCAGATCTCGCCTTAAAGATTGAAAAAATACCAGGAGTAGTTACCTCAGGTCTTTTTGTTAATATGGCTGATATCGTACTGGTCGGCAGTGATGACGGATTACAAACACTCAAACGTAGTTAATTTTACATTTTCCATTTTATAAAATTATCCATTTTCACACTTAGTTTGAATACAAAAATTAATATTAATCCAATTAAAAATTGTATTACTAAACTCTTTTCCGGGGATATCAAAAAAGTGATTCCGAATATCGCTATATAGATATAATTTTTATTCTGCTCTATATCTTCTTTTTTCCAAATATTAAATATTCTATTTCCAAATACAATAAATGGTATTTGTAAAACAAATCCCAAACCAAAAATAACAAAGAATGAGAAATCATAAAACCCGCTAATAGACACTCTACTCTCTTCTTCAATTACAAAATCAATTATTTCAGGTAAAACAACCGTATATCCTATTGCAGCACCTGTAAAAAATGCAATTAATGAAATCGGCATCATAAATATAATCCATTTCTTTTCTTTTTCATTCAATCCCGGTTCTGTGAATTGGTATAGTTTAATGGCCATTAACGGCAAAGTTGCCGCTATAGCCAATATAACTGCCAATTTCAATCTTGTAATCAGCATTTCCGTAGGGGTGTATATTGCCATATTTTCTTTTTCCATACCACTTATTTCTAAAATAGCATTCATTATCTCTAAACTAAATATTGTAAAACTGATTATACTCGCTATCAAAAGTAGTAATACGCTTCGCATTTTATTTTCTAATTCTCTAAGGTGAAAACTCAGAGGTTCCTTTTTATCCACATTTCAATAAAGCGAGTTAGGTTTTTATATATCACTCATCAAGCGTACTATGTGGCAAGAAAGCGTACTACTTTCAGGTTTCCAATAGATTCCAATTTTCGAGCTGATTGGGAGGATTTCATAAAACACGCAGAAACTAAACGACAAACACCATCTCAACTTCTTCAAGATGTCGTTTTAGATTATTTAGATGATGAAGCACATGAAAAAGAAACTGTTCAAAGAAAAAAAATAGTTAAATCAGTTATAAAAAAGAAAGGCAAAAAGCCTCCTATCGTTAAAAAATCAGCCCCGCCGCGACCAAGTTCTAATAAGAAACCAGATAAATTCCTCGTTCTGGAACTTTTACAAGATTTGGACGACGGAGATGGTGTGGAACCAGATGAATTAATTTTTGAAGCTGAAGATGAAGGTATCTATGATCCAGAGGGCGAATTACGCAAATTAATCAGGCGCGGTCTTGTCTACCTCCACGAAGGTAGGTGCAGATCTAAATGAATTTCTTTGGCTTAGGTCCTGGTCGTTTAATTTTCATATTTGTCATAGTAGTAGGTTTAGCCATGTCTTATGGTTCCTTTACAACTGCTTTAATCATAACATTAGCTTTTCTTCCTTCTATTGCTTATCTTTATTGGCTCAGAAATTTGGAAAAGACGGATAAAGAACCTTGGGAGCTTTTAGGTCAAGCATTTACATGGGGGGCACTATCTTCTATTTTCTTAGCTCTCTTTATTTCTTCTGCATTGATTACTATAGCTCATGGTATTTTCGGTGAGGGTACTTTTTTCGATGTAGAAATTGAACTTTTCGTAGGTGCAGTTATAGTTGCTCCATTCGTAGAAGAGGCCGTTAAGCCTTGGGGAATTTTGAGAAATCAGAATATGAGAAAAGAAGTGGATGAATTGGAAGATGGCTCCATTTATGGTGCTGCTTGTGGTTTAGGTTTCGCTTCTACAGAAAATCTTTTCTACGGTTTAGGTCCAGGCTATCTTTTAGGCGGTACAGAAGGTGCAGTCATTTTAGTAATAGCAAGAAGCCTCTCTAGCACTCTTTTACACGCAAGTGCTACTTCTTTTACAGGTCACGGAATTGCCCGATATGTGGTTGAGAAAGAACCTTTCTCAATCGTTGTCCGTCATTATGCTGCAGCTGTAGCCGTACATGCGGTTTTCAACGCATCAGTATTAATCAATCCTATCTACGGATTTCTAGTTGCTTTGATTGTAGCCATATCTGGTATCGAATTCACTCGAAGAAGAATTATAGATTTAGATTTACGCGCTGGAGATGTAGCTTATCAAGAGCAACTTTTACAACAACCATCACGAGATGACTGGTGGAAACATAGCGGTGATAAATGGAGAGAAAGAACAAACTCATGGGAAAATAAAAAATACCGTGTGTAATTAATTAACAATAGTGGGCCAGTAGCTCAGCTAGGCAGAGCGATCGGCTCTTAACCGATTGGTCGAGGGTTCAAATCCCTTCTGGCCCGCCACTAAATTATTTTCAAATACGAAGAGGGTATACTCTGGTCACTCTTCCAACTTTTTCTATTCTTACTAATCCCTTTCTAGATAACAAATTGATATTATAATTTATTCTTTGTCTAGATAATCCAAGATTTTTTGCAATAATAGTTTGAGAACAACCAGGTTCTTTACTTATTATTTTTATTATTTCTTCTTGAACTGCATTACTGGTATTCATCATTACAAATGCGTTTTTCTCTTCAAAATTCACTGGGAAAAACAATCTCTTTCTACCTGCTCTTTTCGATTCAACAATCTTCGTTTTTTCTAATGTGTAAAGATGATGACTCAACGTTCCATTGTGCATGCCAAGATAATCCTTTATTGTTCCATAATTTGCACCAGGATGGGAATAGATATATCCTATCAAATCCTGTCGCGTTTCATCATCAAGCACATTATTTTTTTGGAATCTAGTATACATAGGTATCATCAATCTAAAAAATCCATATCTCAAGTTTTCTGATTTACCTGAATAATACACTATTCCAAAGGCTGCAAAGACTCCTAATGATGGTATCAGTGAATAAATCTCCGTAGTTATCTCATCACCTTCTTCTATATTAATGACATTTCCAACAACTCTTATTTGCCCACCATATGTATTAGAAAATACAAATCCTTCTCCCTTTTCTACTTCAATAATAGGGGTATAATCTGATGGATATTCTAGGGTATATTCTCCTCCAATAGTTACCGTTTCCCCATATCCCAATGTACTAACATATACTTCATCTAAAATCAAAATATTACCGTCATTATCTTGTACATACAACCTAACAGTTATTTCATTAACAGGATATCCATCATTAATTAAATTACACGATCCAACAACACTTTGTCCTTGAATCATAGAAAATCTATTCCAATTCCACTTTTCTACATCTAAATCGGTTTCAGTGTATGTCATTTCTATAGGCACCTTTACGATGTCATTTGTAGATTCTTGCATTATGTTTATATTCATCGTTGAAGTATAATCTAATGGTTCATTATTGGGTATAATTACAAATCTTACTACATTAGTTCGTCCTTCTAGAACTTTCACATATGAAGGTCCTTCTACTGATTCAATAAATTCATTATCGTATTCTGTTGTTATTTCAAAATATTCATCAAAATAACCATAGTTTGTTATTTCTAAATCAATATAATGCATTTCTGTATTAATGAAGTCAATTTCTGCATTTACTACAGATTCTTCTTCTTTTATTGCCCAAACATCGAAATCATGTTCTTCTGTAGATATCAAGCTAAATATTTGAAAAATTACACCTTCTTCTGACACAATAGTCAAATCTTCTTCTATTTCATCTATTTCTATTATGTAATAATTATCTATATTCTGCACATTGCTGTATTCAGGGTCGAATTCTAATTTTTCAAAATCATCCGTTTCAATTATCATCTCCGCTTTATCATAATCCATGTCAATAACGTATTCTTCATATTCATCTAGTATGACGAGTCCATTATCTTCTGTTGTTTGATGTTGATTCGAATATGCTATCAATATATTGTCTTCATAATAAAATACAGTTTCTGCTATAATCCAAGCTTTAAAGTTACAAGTATAAACTCCGGGCTCACTGACATCTATGTTAAACGTCACAAGAGATTCTTCATCTTCTTCTAAATAGACGCTACTTTCATAATATTGCTGTAAAATTCCATCTTTTCTCACTTCCAATATAAATGTAATATTATTCAAATTCTGCGTATATGTGCCTTTATTCTCTACCATTATGTCCAATTCTATAGTGCCTTTATCACCCACATTCTGTATTGTATCATAACTAAATCCAAGCTCGTGTTTTTCCTGATAGTATGTATATCCCATCTCATTTATTTCAAACATGATATTTTCATCTGCATCATTTATGGATATTGAAATTCTAAAATAAATCGATATCGGTTCATCAAATGTTTGTTGAGGCATATTAAAATAACTAAATCCATCACCTTCATTTGATTCAATTTCTGATATCACAGTCCAATCACCACCATACATATTCGGTGGCGGTCTGTAATCTAATGAATATTCAAGAATGGCTATCTGTTCATCTGTAAATGTTGATCCATATTCTAAATATATCTGACTTGCCCAATCACTTTTTTCTGTAGCAGGTCCAAATATAATACTCAACATAGAAGAAGTTTCTTCATGATTAACTAATCTTATTATCTCTCTACTTTCTGTTTCATATTCCCACCAAGCATTATCATCTCTTTCATCCAAATCAATTCCTCGGTATTCATTCAAATTAAATTCTTCATAATCGTAAAATAAATATTCTTTAACATAAACACCTTCTATAATTTCACCACTTTCTTCTTCTATGTTTATGTCAATTATGACTTCCAATCTCCCTGAATTTTGAACATAAATTCCTTTTTCATAATTATATTCTTCATTTTCATTGAGGGTGAATTCTAAATTTTCACAGACACCTTCTGTATTCTGTTCATTTATACATAATATAGAAATTCCGACATCAAATTCCGATGTAGCTTCATAGGGGTTAGTGAAGATCAACTTTATGGTGTTATTGGTTCCCGCTGTGTAATGTTCAAAATCAAGGTTTTTTACATAGGTCTCGATGTCTCCATCGAATCCCGTATCTTCACTAACACCCGTGCCAGCGGATGCAAGCAGTACCCCGTAAATGAACGCAACCAGCAAAAAAAAGCGGGGTACTCTTGCATCCATGGACTTGTACCACTATTGTACTTATATTAATACTTTTAGTACAATTTTTGACAATAATTGGCCATTTTAATACTATTTTTTAATACTTTTTATAAATATTATTTATTTCACTTTATTTCACTTTCGTGTTTTTTCAGTATTTATCTCCGAAATTACGTTTCCTAATAGCAAAGAACCTCCTCCTAAGAAAAGCCAGATACCTATTTCAGTCATTCCATACATTATCGATATCAACGCTGCCCAAACAGGTTCAAGAGCAAACAATATCGCAGCTCTCACAGGATTGAGATCCTTCTGAAAATAATTTATTAAACTTAATGCCAATAATGTTCCCAATATAGAGCACAATAATACAGGTATCAGGAATGTAGTCTCATATACAAAATTCAAATCTACTGTCACTTTTTCGGTACTGTATGAATATATGAAGATTAACCCTCCGCCTATTGCAGCTATAATTATGGAAGTCATAGTAACTCCCAATGGCGACATTATCTTCGTAATTCTATCTGTCGCTACTATATGAAATCCAAATATTAATGCGCATATAACTGTAAACAATTCAGCTTTACCAAATTCCATTTGAGGTGGACCTTGTATGTATCCTGCCCCAAAAGTGGCCAATATTACACCAAAAGCTAAGGGTTTACTAATCATTTTTTTGTTTAGAATACTAATGATTATAGCTGTAAAAATAACATACAAACTTGTTAGAAATGCAGATACTGCAGGATCCAGTTCTTCGAGTGCGTGCATTTGAAATAAAAATCCCCCTAATACTAATATTGCTAATATTCCACCCCCTTTCCATACTTCTACAGATTTCAAATCCTTTCTTACATTACGAATCAATAACGGCATCAATATTGCAGCTATTCCAAATCTCAGAGTTATGAATAAACTAACTACAGTCATAGTCCCACCATCTTCTACATATTCAGACGGCGTTTCTTCAGTACCTAATGCAAAATCAAGGGCTTCTTTCATCCATACAAAAGTCCAACCCCAAATTACAGTTACAACGAATAGTGCAACTGCCGCTTTCGAGCTTTTATTCACTGTAACAGCTAAGCCACGTAATTTTTAGCTCTTTAGCTTAAACGTTTCAATTCTTCTACACTTCTAGCTTCATCAAAGAATATCTGCTCTAAAGCATCATACATCTCGTCATCATCTTTAATCATATTCAAGACTTCTTGGTAGCTTTCTGCAGCATATTGCTCCGTTTTCATAGCTTCTTTGAGCATTATCTTGTAATCTGTAGTATGCACTATCTCTGTTGAATCTCTTTCAGTTACAGCTTCACCATCTAGTTTCACTATCGCTGCACGAACTATGTCTCCATGTCCATGGGATTCAGTTGCTTCTGCTTCAAAATGGGCCTTAAGTTGTAATCTATGTATTCCAGTTACATATGCTGCATAATGTGAATACATTGTAGCAGCTCTAAATTCCCAGCCCAAACATCCATTCAATTTTTTTATTATTTCTTCCATTTTTTTACTCCTTTCAGACTACACCTTGATCTATCATTGCATTCGCCACTTTTAGGAAACCTGCAACATTCGCACCCATTACTAAATTTCCAGGTTGGCCATATTTTTCAGATGTTTCTGAACATATTCTGTATATTTCAATCATTATTTGTTGTAATTTCGCATCCACTTCTTCTGCTGTCCAATTTTCAAATGCTGCGTTTTGACTCATTTCCAGTGCAGATGTAGCTACACCTCCAGCATTCACAGCTTTTGCAGGTCCGAACATAATTCCACCCTTTTCAAATATTTCTACAGCTTCAGGAGTAGATGGCATATTTGCCCCTTCAACTACCGCTTTACAACCATTTTTAACTAACATTTCAGCGTCTTTCTTCTCTATCTCATTCTGCGTAGCACTTGGTAATGCTATATCACATTTGATTCCCCATGGACGTTCTCCCTTTTCATAGGTCACGCCATCAAAATTCTCTGCATATTCTTTGATTCTGCCTCTCTGATTATTTTTCAAATCCATGATCCAGGCTAATTTTTCTTCGTCAATTCCAGCAGGGTCATATACGAATCCACTCGAATCAGATAAAGTGACTACTTTACCTCCCATCTGTATAAGTTTTTCAGTACAGTATTGAGCAACGTTCCCACTTCCTGAAACAGTGCATATTTTCCCTTCAATACTATCTCCGTTACCTTCCATCATTTCCTTTAGGAAGTATACCTGACCATAGCCAGTAGCTTCTGGTCTAATTAGGGATCCTCCCCATCCATAGCTCTTTCCAGTTATGACTCCTTCCCATGATTTGGTTAAACGTTTGTATTGTCCAAATAGATATCCAATCTCTCTTCCGCCTACTCCTATATCTCCTGCAGGCACATCAATATTTGCACCGATATGTCGATATAATTCATTCATAAAAGATTGACAGAATCTCATTATCTCTCCATCAGATTTACCTTTAGGATCAAAGTCACTTCCACCCTTTCCACCACCGATTGGTCTCCCAGTCAATGCATTTTTGAAAATTTGTTCGAAACCTAAGAATTTTATTATACTAAGATTTACACTTGGATGAAATCTCAGTCCACCTTTGTAAGGACCGATAGAATTGTTAAATTGTACTCTCATTCCTCTATTTACTCTAGCATTACCATTGTCATCTACCCATGGAACTTTAAACAAAATTATCCGATCAGGTTCAACCATTCTCTCTAAAATTCCAGCTTGACGATATTCTGAATGTATTTTGAGTACAGGCTCTATAGT
>CEVQ01048072.1_pt1 | contig 22805 bp, 22 predicted proteins | sample 356551 | NCBI WGS metagenome assembly CEVQ01 (sample SAMEA2623756, study PRJEB7988) | marine metagenome | biome: marine biome (ENVO:00000447); feature: mesopelagic zone (ENVO:00000213); material: "saline water (ENVO:00002010), including plankton (ENVO:xxxxxxxx)" | depth 250 m | reverse complement strand
AGCAAAAAAACCTACTAAGAGTAAAAAATCTACTAAGAAAACAAAATCTGAGGAAGCATAATTAATGAAAGATTTAGTAGAATATGTTGTCAAATCAATAGCTATGAATCCTGATGATGTTAAGGTCACTGAAATTGATCAAGATGATGGTACTTTGGTGTTGCAACTAGAGGTAGCGGATGATGATAAAGGTCGTGTAATTGGACGTCAAGGCAGGGTTGCTCAGTCGATACGAATGTTGCTACGTGTTATGGCTGTAAAACAGGGTAAACGTGCTACATTGGAGATTATCTAGTAGTTCTAATTAATGACAAATTTTAAAAGTGATTTTGTTACTGTAGGCAAAGTAGTTGGAGTTTGGGGATTACAAGGTTTTTTAAAAGTTTTTCCTTTATCAGACAATATTGAGCGCTTTTCTAAAGGTAGTATAGTGCATTTGTCTGAAACACCCATGATGATTCAAAGCATTCGTTATTCAGGGAAAATCATATTAGTCAAATTTGATCTAATTCATAATAGGACGAAGGCTGAACAAAACAGAGGAGCATTGTTACAAGTTCCTTCTAGTCAATTACTTAAATTACCAGATCATACGTATTATTATAATGATATTTTAGGTTGTTCGGTTTACGATGAAACTGAGCAGCTATGGGGTGTTGTTACTCAAATACTAAAAATGAAAAGTAATGATGTTTATGTAGTGAAAAGAGATGGGGTTAAGGATTTCTTAATTCCCGCAGATAGAGGAATTATTTTAAGTATTGATAGTGAATCATTGAAGATAATTATACGTAGACCATCAGAATGGTTAATATGATATTTGTGTTTATGTTTTCTAGACCGAAAATGTTTTAGATGTTAGAATTTCGTTAGAGATTTTAATACATTGAAGGTGTGAAGTGTCTGGACATTCTAAGTGGTCTACTATAAAACATGCTAAAGCCGTTACAGATAGTCGACGAGGGAAATTATTCACAAAAATTGCAAGAGAAATAATTGCTTGTGTTAGACAAAGTGGTCCAAGTCCTGATTCCAATTTTAGACTTAGATTGGCAATTCAAAAAGCTAGAGATAATAATATGCCTATGGACAGAGTTGATCGTGCAATAGATCGAGGTGCTGGAGTTGGGAAAGAAGCTGAAACTTTTGATGAAATGAACTATGAAGGATATGGTCCTGGTGGAATTGCAATTCTTTTACAGTCACTTTCAGATAACAAAAATCGAACAGTAGCAGATATTCGATCAACTTTTACTAAAGGTGGAGGTAATTTAGCTGAATCAGGTTCGGTAGCATGGCAATTTAATTCACGAGGATTACTCTTAGTAAGTGCTGAAAATATTGATAATGATGAGATTAGTTTATTAGCAATTGATGCTGGTGCAGAGGATATTGAAGAAGATACAGGAGTGATGAATATATATTGTTTACCTGAAAATCTTGAAGTGATTAGAAGAAAGTTAGTTGATGGAGGAGTAGAAATTAAGTCTGCAGAATTAATTATGTTTCCTAGTAATACGATTGATTTAGACTCAAAAACAGCAATGAGTGTATTACGTTTATTAGATAAATTGGAAGAGTTAGATGATGTGCAAAAAGTTTTTTCTAATGCAAATTTTTCTGATGACATACTAAATGAATATAGCAATAGTAATTAATAGTAAAATTTTAATAATTTTATAAAATTCTGTCATACTGATTTTATAGGAGATATTTGTGAAGGTGATGGGAATAGATCCAGGTACTTATAATATGGGAATAGGATTAGTTTCTTCGGTAGATGACGAGCTCAATTATTTAGATTCACAAGTTATATCTCCAAAGAAAAAGTTACCAATTTCTAAGAGATTATATGAGATTAATAAATCTTTACTAGATATTATTGATAAGTGGCAGCCTGATAGTATATCTATAGAACAGCCATTTGCAGGGAAAAATATCAAATCTGCACTTGCAATTGGATATGCTCAGGCAGTTGCAATGATTTGTGCTGAAACTTTTAGTGTACCTATACATTTGTATACTCCCCGTCAAGTTAAATATGCTATAACAAACTATGGGAATGCTTCAAAAGAACAAGTACAAGATATGATTATTTCTTTACTAGATTATGAAGATTTATCTATTTCTCTTGATGCTTCGGATGCATTAGCACTTGCGATATGTCATATATATGATCAAGACTATAGTGATCAAGAATATCTTGATTAATAATTCAAGGAGAAATACATGATTTCAAGCATAGAAGGTGAATTAGTAGCAACCAGTGTTGATAGTGTTGATATTTCTATCAATGGTTTAACTCTTAATGTAGTTGTGCCTAGTAGTACAGTTGAGGTCATAGGAAATATAGGAGATAAGGTTAAACTTCACACTACTTTTATACATAAAGATGACAGTATGGTTTTGTATGGGTTTAAAGATTCAGAATTTAAAATTGCTTTTGAAGCATTAATTAATATCAATGGTGTTGGTCCACGTTTAGCGATTGCTATATTATCTCAAATGGCCCCTGATGCTTTAGCAGAAGCTGTTGTTAAAGGTGATTCTGGATTATTTAAAGGTATTTCTGGTGTTGGGCCTAAAACTGCAAGTAGAATAGTATTAGAGTTAACAGGAAAGTTGAATTTTGTTAGTATTTCTACCGTTTCTCATGGTTATACAGATGAAGTGTTTGAGGCATTAGAAGCATTGGGCTATAGTTCTATTGAAATTAGCCATATGATGAGTAAACTGCCCAAGGATCAAACACTTTCTACTGAAGAAAAAATAAGAATTTGTCTTGAATCAGCTGCTGTCGATTAATAGTAAAAATTTAAAATTAGTGTTTAAAAGGATTTAGTGTGGAAAATTTATATGATCATTGGGCAGATGTATATGATGATATATACGCATATTTGACTGAAGACAAAGATTTTTATCTTGAATGGGCAAAAGATTCAATTGGACCTGTATTAGAGTTAGGTTGTGGTACCGGGAGAATTACGATTCCTATTGTACAAAATGGTGTTGATATAGTTGGGATTGATATTTCTCCGAAGATGATTGAAGTTGCTAAGAAAAACCTAGAAGAAAAAAAAGTTACTAGTAAAATCGATTTGTTGATTGAAGATATGAGAGATTTCCAATTAAACCAAAAATTTTCTTTAATAATTATTCCTTTTCGTGGTTTTCTTTCGTTATTATCTGTTGACGATCAGATTAATACATTAGCTTCTATTAAGAAACATATGCATAAGGATACTAGATTAGTTTTCGATATTTTTGTCCCTAAAGAAGACATTATAAGTAAATCAGATAATCTATTGTATTATTTCCAGGATGTAAGTCATGATTCAAGAATTGGACACAGTGAAGTTTGGCACAAAACTGATTATGATTTGTTTAATCAAAGAATTTCATCAAAAGTTATCGTTGATGAAATAGGAGGTAAAGGTAAGGTTATAAATAGGTATTATAAGGATTTTGAAATACGGTATATACATCGTTGGGAAATGTTTCATCTTTTAAATAGCTGTGGATTTAAAATAGAAAATTTATATGGAACATTCTCGTATGAATCTTTTGATGAAAATAGTAATGAAATGATATGGGTTGTTAAATTAGCTTAAAGATATTCAAGATATTAATACCTTGAATTGGAGAAGATTATCGAGAATAAATTTAAGATTGAATCAGAATTAGTTGTCATGGGAGACCAGGCTCAAGCTATAACTGGTTTAGTAGATGGAGTAAAGCAAGGAATTAGAGAACAGACTTTGCTTGGTGCTACAGGTAGTGGTAAAACTTTTACCATGGCAAATGTCATCGAAAAAGTACAAAAACCATCTTTGGTGATTGCGCATAATAAAACCTTAGCAGCGCAATTAGTTGCAGAATTTGCAGAATTTTTTCCAAATAATGCTGTTGAATATTTTGTAAGTTATTACGATTATTATCAACCGGAAGCTTATATCCCTCAGACAGATACTTATATTGAAAAGGATGCAGGGATTAATGAAGAAATTGACCGCTTAAGGCATGCAGCAACCTCTGCTTTATTAAGTAGGCGTGATGTGATTGTTGTTGCTTCAGTTTCTTGTATATTTGGATTAGGATCTCCCGATGAATATCGAAATTTCATCGTTGATTTGAAGAAAGATACGACATTTCCACGAGGCAATTTAATTCGTCGGCTAGTAGATATGCAATATGATCGTAATGATGTTGATTTATCTAGAGGGAAATTTAGAGTTAGAGGAGATACTGTTGAAATTGTTCCTGTAGATGATGAAGATCATGTTATCCGAATTGAGTTTTGGGGAGATGTAGTTGATCGTATATTAGCATTAGATCCATTATCTGGAGAGATATTGGGTGATCGTGATTCAGTATTATTGTATCCAGCAAAGCATTTTGTCAGTTCTGATTCAACAATTAAGCTAGCTTTATCAAAAATCCGAGCTGAATTAGAAGATCGTTTGATTCAATTAAATAAAGAAGGGAAATTATTAGAGGCTGAAAGACTTGAATCTCGTACTAATTATGATATGGAAATGATTGCTGAAACAGGATATTGTTCTGGAGTAGAAAATTATTCTGTTCATTTATCAGATAGAGAATTAGGGAGTACGCCGTATACTTTGCTAGATTATTTCCCTAGTGATTATATGATTTTTATTGATGAATCTCATATGACATTGCCACAAATACGTGCAATGTTTAATGGTGATAGGTCTCGTAAAGAATCTTTAGTTGACCATGGATTTCGCTTACCATCAGCTATGGATAATAGACCATTAATTTTTAATGAATTTATGGAGAGAATAAATCAATGTCTCTATGTTTCAGCAACTCCAAGTAAATATGAATATGAGCGTAGTGGTAAAGTTGTTGAACAAATTATTAGACCTACAGGATTAGTAGATCCTACAATTGAAATCAAAACTACTCGTGGACAAATTGATGATTTGTTGAATCAGGTTAAAAAGCGTATAGAAAAGGGACAAAGATCACTTGTTACCACATTGACTAAACGCATGGCAGAAGAATTAGCTGAGTATTTGAAAGAATCGGGTATTAAAACACATTACTTACATTCTGAAATCGATACTTTGGAAAGAACAGTTCTTCTTAGAGATTTAAGACTTGGAGTTTATGATGTGATTGTAGGGATAAACTTATTACGAGAAGGTATTGATTTACCTGAGGTCAGCTTAATATTAATTCTTGATGCTGATAAAGAAGGGTTTTTAAGGTCAACTACATCTTTAGTTCAAATTATCGGACGTGCAGCTAGGCATATAGATGGTCATGTAATTATGTATGCAGACTCAACTACTGATTCAATGAAACGTGCTATTAATGAAACTACTAGACGAAGAAACATACAGAAAGAATATAATGAAAAGCATAATATAGAACCTCAAAGCATAAGGAAAAATATTACTGATATAATTGAAAGGATTCGTGGAAGAACAGAGATTGATTCTAGAAATATAAATCTTCAAGGTATATCAAAAAGCGAATTAAGAAAAATCATGACTGATCTACGTAAGGAAATGAAGATGGCGGCAAAAAATCTTGAGTTTGAAAAAGCAGCGATGTTAAGAGATCAAGTTTTTGAAATTAAGAATCAATTACTTGAAGAATCTAAATTTTAATTGACATCGCATTGTCTTAGTTCTAAAATTTTTGTAGTTATATATTTTATTTAAGGGAGTTAATCATGGCAGATACAGCTATATTGAAACCAGATGATATTTTAGAAGCATTAAAAGATGTTTATGATCCTGAAATACCAATTAATGTTGTTGATTTAGGTTTAATTTATGGTACAGATGTCACAACTGACGGACATGTAAGTGTAAAAATGACATTGACTTTTGCCGGTTGTGGTATGGGACCACAAATAGCTCAGCAAGCTGAAGATAGAATTTCTGAAATTGAAGGGGTAGGAGAAGTAGATGTTGAAATGGTATTTGACCCTCCCTGGAACCCTGAAATGATTTCAGAAGCTGGTAAATTACAATTAGGAATGGACGATTAAGTACCTGTATATATAAAAATTATGTCTAAAGAAAATCCTCAACATAATCCTCAGCAACGCGCTAAGATTGAGCAAATGAAGAAAGCATGGGCTCAAAAGAGGGCTGTTTCTGAAAATTTAGATTCGATTGCCAATAAAATTGGAGTTTATAGTGGTAAAGGTGGTGTTGGTAAAACTACAGTCACTATAAATTTGGCAACTACTTTAGCAGATCAAGGTGCAAAAGTAGGTGTATTGGATGTGGATATTGATTGTCCTAATGTTGTAAAGGTAATGAATGTAACTGAACGTCCTTTACATGGAGAAGCAAATAGAATAATACCCCCAGAAAAATTTGGAGTCAAAGTGATGTCTATGGGGTTCTTTCAACAGAATGAAGATGAAGCTATTATCATGAGAGGTCCCATGATACATAATGCTATTAATCAATTATTGCAATTAACAGAATGGGGTGATTTAGATTATCTACTAGTGGATTTACCTCCAGGTACTTCAGATTCACCTCTTACAGTCATGCAGACAATGACTTTAGATGGTTTTGTGGTTGTTACTACTCCTCAAGATCTTGCAAATTTGGATGCAAAAAGATCCATAAATATGATAAGAAAATTAAAATTAGATGTTTTAGGAGTTATTGAAAATTTTTCTGGAGGAGTTTTTGGATCTGGAGGTGGTGCGAATCTTGCAGAGCAATTAGAAGTGATGTTTCTTGGAGATATTTCTTTGCGTGCGGAATACCAAGATATATCTAAACCTACAGTTTTAACAGATAACTCTATCATGGACGAATATAAGGTTGCAGTAGATAAAACTAAAGAAGCATTAAATTTACTTAAAGCAAAATAATTTAATAGTTTGTCATAGATAATAGGTCATTGATATTTGAAATTCCTGGTGGTGTCCCATTGGCTATTGAATGTGCAAGTTTGACAATTGCAGTATTAACCGGTACATCAACCTTTGCTTCTATTGCTTTGTTAACCACATATCCATTCAAATAATCGACTTCAATATGTCTGCCTTTAGATAAATCTTGGGCAAGAGATGGTCTGCCTCCGCCAACAACCTGCGTGTATGCAGTCATATGTTCGACTACTTTTTTATATGCACTTTTATTTTTAGGGGCATTTGCAAAGAGTTTAGCAGGAGCGTGACCAATTGGTTCGACGTTTACTCCCAAATTATAAGCAACATTAACTACTTCAGATGCTATGTTGATCATAATGTGTCTGACTTTTGGATTATTTCTGATTTCACTAGATCCAAGATTTGTAATTCCTGCCAATGAGTTGCTCATAGAATTTGTAGCAAGTTTTGCCCATCGTTCACCCCATAAATTAGTTGTAGTATTGATTTCTCCAGAATTAGCTAATGATTTTTTAATTTTTTCTAATCGACTAGTTATTAATCCGCTAGGTTCACCGAGCAGCATTTTATTATATGCAGAAGTTTGGCGTATTTTCCCAGCTGCATACATTTCTGCACCGAATAAAAGAATACACCCTACAACTTTAGGCCATCCGACAATATGAGCAATTGCCTCTTCATTAATACTATTTTGTGCAGACATAATGAATCCGTTGGGCTTTAGGTATGGTTTAACCAATTGGGTACACCATTCCGTGTCGTATGATTTTACTGCTAAAATTGCATAATCAAAGTCATCTTTTAGTGATGACATTTGTCCAGGGTGTATAGCTTTAGCTGGTGTATGGAATTCTTTTTCTGGAGTAGTGAAATGTAATCCAGATGAATTAATTATTTCAACATTTTCAGGCCAAAAATCAATTAAAGTAACATCTTGTTTAGATTGAATCAGATATCCTGCAAGTGATCCACCAATTGCACCAGCTCCAATTATAGCAATAGTCATGCGGTATTCCTCTAATCATAAATAGTTATTTAGTAATTGTGATATTGTACAGTTCTGTTTTCTAAGATGCAAAATGTATAATTAATAAATTACAAATCTTCAAGTTGAAGAGTTGTAATTTCACGTTTGATATGACAAAAATATGTGTTATTTGGTATTATCATGATTATTTATATTTATGATTCTATAATTTTTAAGGATAAAAATGAATAATTACAAACCTTTGGACATATCTTCTTACTACAATGCAACTATAAGAGATGTTGAAACTTTATCTGATTTACCACATATTTCAATGTTAAAAAATATACGTGAATCTTTGTTAAGTGATAATCCTGATGAAAATGAGTTTGCAGTTTTTGGTATAGGTAATTTCCAATTCCGGGGTATTCCTTTTCATATTGGCAATCATGTTCGAAGTAAGAACGATCCAGCAGTTTTGGTTATTGATAAGAGTATTAATGAGTTAAAAATTCCAGTTAATACAAATCTTCATACAATTACTTTTGCTCATAGATTAACTGAAACTCAGTTACTTGAAGGACAAAGGCCTGGTATGGTTATTGCTGAATACATATTCCATATGAAAAATGGAGATAAGTTTCTAGTTCCTATAAGAGAAAAGTTCGAAATTTCAGTCGTAGCTGACGATGATAATAGGTTTGCAGTCGGCTATCAACCATATAATGCATTTACTGATCATGGGCCAACTTTACATCCTAGATATAAAGGGTTTTGGCATTTAGCAGGACGCCGACAGATGGAAGGTGAGCCTGCTTTTTCTTGTTGGTACCTTTTGTGGTACTGGACTAATCCTAATCCAGATAATGAGGTTGATTATATTTCAATTATTCCTAAGGGAGAAAAATTTGTTATTGGAGGAATCACATTAGGATTTGAAGATGAAATCCCATTTAGCAGAGAAGGAAGGAAGCCTGTTGTTATAGAAGTTGATGATAAGAATTTATTAAAAGAAGAAACTGATTTACGAGTTGAAGTTGATAGAGGTATATCAACATATGTGCATCCCCTTTCATCGGATTCAAAAGTAGATTTTTTGAAAAATAAGATGAAAGGCTGGGGACAATTTTTAGGCATGCCTTCTAAACGTTTATATACTCAAATTGCCGCTATTCCATCAGCTACATTAAAGATATTTGCTGACAAAGATGAAGTTGCTTCTATGAAATGGGCAGATTTGGAAAAAGAGAGAGAATTAACTAATGGTAAAATCACAACTCGATTAATTGAGGATGGTAAAAATTGGGTTCATGTTACAGTTATTGATGAAGATACTAATCAACCTGTTCCTTGTAGAGTTCATTTTAGATCACCTGAAGGTGTACCTTATCAACCACATGGACATCATAATCATGTTAATTCGAATCTAGATACTTGGCATATTGATGTTGGGGGAGATTTAAAACTTGGACAGATAACATATGCATATATAAATGGAAAATGTGAAGGTTGGTTACCTAGAGGAGAAGTAATAGTAGATGTTGCACGTGGTTTTGAATATGAACCTTTGAGAACTACCGTGAAAATTTCACCAGGTCAGCAAGAGCTACGTTTAAGTTTAAAAAGATGGATTAGTATGAAAAATAGAGGTTGGTATAGTGGAGATTCTCATGTACATTTCCTTTCAACACAAGGAGCACATTTGGAATCAAAAGGAGAAGATTTAGATGTTGTTAATCTTTTACAAGCTCAGTGGGGAAGCTTGTTTACTAATACAGAAGATTTTGTCGGAGAGCCGAGTGTTTCTAGGGATGGTGATAATATAGTTTATGTTTCTCAAGAAAATCGTCAACATAAATTAGGACATATGATTTTATGGGGATTAAAGAATCCTGTTATGCCATGGTCTAGTGATGGTCTTAGTGAGGCAGAAATTGCAGGGGCAATGGAAACTACACTAAGTCATTGGGCTGATCATGCACATAATCAGGGTGGATATGTAATTAGTCCTCATTTCCCTTTTCCTAACGGGGAAGTAGCTGCTTTAGTAGCAACTAACCGTTTAGATGCTGTTGAAATGATTCGACAACGTAAATTTCCTCATTTGGAATATTATAAATATTTGAATTGTGGATATCGTTTACCTTTGGTTGGCGGAACAGATAAAATGTCTAGTGATGTCCCCGTAGGATTATACAGAACGTATGTTAGGTTTTCTGAAGGTCAGGAATTTAGTTACTCTAATTGGTGTAGAAATGTTGCTTTAGGGAGAACTTTTTTAAGTGGTGGACCAATTATTGATTTTAGGGTTGAAGGACATGAGCCAGGAGATACGTTTTTAATGAATGGGCCTGGTAATGTAAATGTTACAGTACGTGCAGAAAGCACAATTCCAATCTATAATTTAGAAATTATTCAAGAAGGTAAGGTGATCATGGCAGAAGAGTCTCCAAACGGACAAAGAGTTTTGGAGATAAATCTAGATGTAAATATTTCAAGTAACACATGGTTGTCTGCTAGGTGTGGTGGTCCTGGATATTTTTCAGAGATTCCAGAAGTTAATAGAAAGTTATCTGAATCTGAATTAAATAAATATGCCCAAAGTCGATATCTTGATGTTTGGAACAGAGCTGTTTTTGCACATACTTCGCCTGTGTATGTAGCATGTGGAACTAAGGAATGGAATATGTATGATCCTTCAATAGCAGAGTATATGCAGACTTTGATTGAAGGTGGTTTGACTTATATAGACAATATATCTACTCAAGATTCTCCGGGTAATACTACACATCACCATGGTGAGGATGATCATATGGAGTTTTTAAAAAGACCTTTCAATCAGGCTTTAGAATCTTTAAGAGATCGAATGCATCATGCAAAGTGATATGTTCTATGCCTGCTGAGTATGTTATATTGTGCTTATAGTTAAAGAGGAGGTGTGATTTGGTAGCATTTATAATGAGAAGACTTGTACTAGTGTTACTTACAATGTGGGTAATGTCTATTCTTGCTTTTGCTGTAATTCAATTACCTCCTGGAGATATGCTATCTGAATATATTATAAGCCTTGAAAAAGATGGGGGGAAAAGTTGTACTTCAAGAGGTGAGTGTGGAGGTGGTTTTAATGCTGAAATGGCTAGAGAACAAGTTGATATTTTACGTGCTACATATGGGCTAGACCAACCATTTTTTGTTCGATATTTTAAATGGATGTGGGGTTTTCACAGATTTGATTTTGGAGATTCATGGAATAGGAGAGGGACTTCAGGAGCAAGGATGATAAAAGTTACAGAAGTAGTCCAGGACAGGCTTTGGATGACAATGGTACTAGCTGCTGCAACTCTTGTGTTTTCATTTATTGTTTCTTTTCCAATTGGAATTTATTCGGCTGTTCGTCATAATAGCATAGGAGATTATGCGGCTACATTTGTAGGATTTATTGGTATTTCTGTGCCTGATTTCCTTTTTGCTGTTGTACTTATGTTCATTTTCTTCAAGTATTTTAATCAGCCTGTTGGAGGACTTTTCTCTCCTGATCTTGAATATGAACCATGGAATAAGGCTAAGATTTTATCTCTTTTACAGCATCTTATTATTCCTGTAGTTGTACTAGGTACGTCTGGTACAGCGGCGCTGATTCGTATTTTAAGAAATAATCTTCTTGATGAACTTCAAAAACCATATGTTGTAACAGCACATGCCAGGGGATTATCTCATTGGAGAGTTATATTGAAATATCCTGTACGTATTGCTGTTAATCCTATGATAAGTGGTATAGGGCAAATACTACCATCATTAATTGGAGGAAGTGTAATTATTTCAGTTATCCTTAATTTACCTACTATTGGTCCACTTCTTCTTGAATCAGTGCAGATGCAAGATACGTATACTGGTGGATTTCTTATACTTTTACTTGGATTACTTTCAGTAATAGGTGTTTTAATATCAGATATTATGCTTGTTATAGTAGATCCTAGGATTCGTATGTGGGATAAAAATTGAAACAATAAAAGCAACGCTACAGGTGTTGCTTTTATAACGCGTAAAACTCCATCACCAGAAAAAATAGTTTAGTCATCTTCTAATGTAGATGTATCACCTTCAGGTAGTCCTAATTCACGAGCTTTGAGTAGTCTTCTCATAATTTTACCAGATCTCGTTTTAGGCATTATGTCAATGAAATCGATTTCTCGAGGTGCTACGCCTGCAGAGAGTTTTTCTCTAGCAAATCTAATGAGTTCTCTTCGAAGTTGATCTGAAGGTTGGTGATCAGTATTTAGAGTAACAAATGCTTTAACTACTTCCATAGCAATTGGATCAGGTTTACCAATAACACCTGCTTCAGCTACAGCAGGGTGTTCAATTAAAGCACTTTCAACTTCGAATGGCCCAACTAAATGGCCTGCAGTGTTGATGACATCATCAGCTCTTCCTTGGAACCAAAAGTATCCATCTTTATCAACAGATGCTTGGTCTCCGGTAATGTACCATCCTTTTTTAAATCTAGAGTTGTACATTTCATCTTGTTGCCAGTATGCAAACATTTGAGAAGGCCAACCAGGCCTTACAGCAAGTATTCCACCTTCTCCAGGTTTTTTTTCGTTATATTCTTCATCTAGTATTCCCATTGTGATACCAGGGAATGGTTTCCCCATTGATCCTGGTCGAATGTCAGTAACTTGATAATTTGCACACATAATTGCACCTGTTTCAGTTTGCCACCAGTTGTCATGAATAGGCATTTTATAATTTCGATTACCCCATACTACAGCTTCAGGGTTTAGAGGTTCTCCAACAGATCCAATAAATCTAAGGGAAGTTAAGTCATATTTTGTGACTACTGACTCTCCTGCTCTCATTAGGAGCCTTATAGCTGTAGGAGCAGTGTACCATACTGTAACTCCATATTTTTGTATGATATCGTACCAAGAGGTTGCACTAAATCCTCCTTCATAAATAATTTGAGTAACACAGTTGGTCCATGGAGCCATCATTCCATAGGAGGTTCCTGTTACCCATCCAGGGTCAGCTGTACAAAAATAAATATCTTGTTCTTTTAGATCTAAAGCCCATTTACCAGTGAGCCATTGTTGAATAACTGCTTGGTGCCTATGTAATACTCCTTTTGGCTTGCCTGTAGAACCAGATGTATAGTGCATGATTGAAAAATCGTATTGGGTAGTTGGTTCAAGTACAAATGAATTTGGATCAATAGATTTCATCAGGTCATCATATGATAATGTTAAATTATCAGGTTCTATTTCAGATCTATTTAATTTATTAATAACAATGACTTTTTGAAGAGTTTTTATTTTTGGTAATATGCTATTAATTTTTGCTTTCAATTCGGGAGTTGTTATCAGAAAACTTGCCCCTGCATCTTCCATCCGGTCTCGTACAGGATCTGGCCCAAATGCTGAAAACAATGGAGCGATTACTCCTCCTGCTTTAAGTATCCCCATTGCAGCAAAGTATAATTCAGGAATTCTATCCATAAAGATGAATACTCGATCACCCCTTTTCATCCCAAGGTTTTTCATAACTTGGCCGAATTTATCAGATTCTTCTTTAAATTCTGAGTAGGTATAAGTTTCTTCTTCACCGTTTTTCCCGATCCATATAAGAGCGTTATAATTGCCTTTTCCATTTTTCACATGACGGTCAACAGATTCATATGCATTATTTAATCCACCATCAGGTAACCAGTCTAATTTAGAAAAGCCATCTTTAAACCAGTCAAAATCTTTTCTAGTTTTTTCATAGTCACTTAAATTTGGAGGAATTGGCATATTTGAGATAGATGGTTTAGCAATAGTTGGGAAATTATCAGACATGTTTTTACTCCGATAGATAATAATTTGTTTTTAATAAGTTGATTTTTGAGTATTATACTATGGTTTGTATTACACGAACAATTCACCCATTATTAATACTCAAAATATTAAAAAGTATATTATAACTGACGTAATCAATTAAAAAGGATATAATAATTTGAATATTAAAGTATTTTAATTATAGTAGGAGAAAACACTGAAAATTAGTGTGAAATTCTTTGCTAGTTATAGGGAAAAAATTAATGAGTCGTCTTTAGATATTGATGTCAATATTGGAGCTACTGTAAAAGATTTAATTGCTGAGATTGCTAAAATGTATCCTAAACTTACTAAAGATTTTTCATCTTTAGTAGTAGCTGTTAATTGGGAGTATAGTGATTTTAATTTGGTGTTAAATGAGAATGATGAAGTTGCATTGATTCCACCAGTTAGTGGGGGGATGTATTGATTTTAATTACTCAAGACAAACTTGATTCTGAGGTAGTACGACAAAAAATTAGTAAAGATACAAATGGAGCTGTTTGTATCTTTTTAGGTTCTACTAGGTCAACTCATCAAGGTAGAGATGTAATGTATCTTGAATATGAAACATATCATGAAATGGCTGAAAAGAAATTAATAGATATTTCTAAGGAAATTTATGACAAATGGCAATTAGATGATGTTGCATATTTACATAGAATTGGGCGGGTTGATATAGGTGAAATTAGTTTAATTGTTGGTATAGCAGCACCACATAGTAAAGAAGCATTTTTAGCATGTCAGTATAGTGTTGATTTAATTAAAAAAACTGTTCCAATTTGGAAGAAAGAAGTGTATGTTGGTGGAGAAGTTTGGATTGGTACACCAGAAGATATGGCTATGAGAAATATTTAATTTCGAGTGAAAAGATGGAAACTCATGAAAAAAAAATAATCCGAACAGTTTTAGGAGATATTTCTTCTGAAGATCTAGGATTTACATTGCCACATGAACATTTGTTATTAGATTTTTCTTTTATGTTTAAACCCTCTAAAGATAAAGAAGAATCTAGTAAATCTTATGTCGAAGTTAGTGAAGATATGCAGTTACTAGCTTGGATAATGTACGATCCTTTTAGAAATAGAGATAATTTGATTACTATAGATGAAGATATTGCTATTTCTGAATTAAATTTATATAAGCGTGCAGGAGGGATTTCTTTAGTAGATACTACATCGATTGGATTAGGTAGAGATCCATTGGCGCTTGCTAGAATATCAAGAGCTACCGGTGTTAATGTCATTATGGGGTCCGGATATTATGTTGATGTTTTACATCCACCTGCTATGAATTCAATGACTGAAGATCAAATTACTGACGAAATTATTGCAGATATTGAAGTTGGTGTGAAAGATACCGGTGTCAGATCTGGTGTCATTGGAGAAATTGGTTGTTCTTGGCCTTTAACTGTTAATGAACATAAGACTATAAAAGCTGCAGTAAATGCTCAGATACAGACTGGCATGCCTTTATCTATTCATCCAGGTCGTGATCAATCAGCACCAATGGAAATTCTTAATCTTGTTCAAAAATATGGTGGGAATTTGGAACGGTTGGTTATATGTCACATGGATAGAACAATTAGCGATTTTGAAATTTTATTAGATTTAGTTTCTTCAGGTTGTAATATTGAATATGATTTTTTTGGTTGGGAAGTATCTAATTTTTCAATATCTGATCAAAATATGTTAAATGATGGTCAGCGATTAGATTATATTGAAAAATTGATTAGTCATGGTTTTGTTAAAAATATATTTATGTCACACGATATGTTTGGTAAGCATAGACAGGTTCGATATGGGGGGCATGGTTGGGGGCATATTATTGAACATGTAATTCCTATTATGCGTGAACGAGGATTAGATACTAGTGTAATAGATACAATCACTATTGAAAATCCTAAAAGGTTTTTTGAAAGATAGAATATTACCTTAATTTTAAGAAAACATTTTCCATTTTTGATATAATTTTATCCAAAGATAGATATAAATTTATTTGTAGTACAATTTAAGGAGGGGTCGCATAGTGGTCTAGTGCGGGCGCCTGCTAAGCGCTTAGGGGAAGAAATTCCCCTCATGGGTTCGAATCCCATTCCCTCCGCCATTTTGATAAGAAGGATGAAAGTGAACAAATATTTTACTTGGACTATTGGTTGTCAGATGAATGTAGCTGACACTGAAAAATTAGAAAGTGCAATGAATTTAATGGGCCTGGATAATACTGATGATGTACATGATGCGGATGTTGTAGTAGTAAATAGCTGTGTTGTACGTTCTAGTGCTGAAGATAAAGTAACAGGATTTTTAACAAGTTTAAAACCTCTAAAAAAGAATAATTCAGATCGAGTTATTGCATTGATGGGCTGCATGGTTGGGGATCGAACCCACCATCTCGAAGATAAATTTCCTTATGTAGATTTGTTTATGAAACCTCAACAATTTGATCCGTTGATCTATTTGATTGGAAATAAATTAGGAATTGATCCAGAAGGGTGTATAGGTAATTTAACTGTTAAGCCTAATATTTCTGCATATGTCCCAGTAATACATGGATGTGATAAATTCTGTTCTTTTTGTATTATTCCTTATAGGAGAGGTCGAGAACTTAGTCGGAAAGTATGTGATGTTTCTAATGAGATTGAATTGTTATCACGTAGAGGAGTTAAAGAAGTAACTTTACTTGGACAAAATATTGATTCATATGGACACGATTTATCTGGTTCTGTAGATTTAAGCAGTTTGCTTGAGGCAGTACATGACATATCAGATATTCAAAGAATTCGGTTTTTAACATCTCACCCTAATGATATGAGTAATAAAATAATAGAAGCGGTAAGTGCATTAGATAGAGTTTGTGAACATATTAATTTACCATTTCAGGCAGGTGATGATGAGGTTTTATCTAGAATGAGAAGAGGTTATAATCGAGATCAATATATTCGATTAATAGATAAAATCAGAGAGACTGTTCCGAATGTTTCTTTGGCAACAGATGTTATAGTTGGATTTTGTGGTGAGACGGAGCAACAGTTTGAAAAAACATTGGATTTATTAAAGTCTGTGGAGTTTGATAAAGTACATTCCGCTGCATATTCTACGCGTAAGGGTACAATTGCAGATCGTAAATTTGAAGATAATATTTCTGTGAGTGAAAAGAAAGATAGACTTAGTGCATTAGATACTTTACAAAAAGATATTCAGGCAAAAAATAATTTAAAATTACATGGTGAAACTACAGAAATATTGGTAGAAGGTGTGAAGAATGGTAAGATGTTTGGAAGAAATCGTAATGATAAAATTGTTTATATTGAAGATGAAGTTGATAATAAATCCTTGGTAGGAACTTTAAAAAATGTTAAGATAACTAAAACCGGTCCTTGGTCATTGACGGGTTCTTTGATTAATTGAATTATAGTGACGAATTTAAACTTATTAAAAAATAAAGTCCCTATTACTGAAATTGAACAGTCTGCTTTTTGTCGCACTGATGAGTTGTCAGTTAAACCTTTAGAAGAAGAAATAAAGGCTCCAGTTCGATGGCAACCTATTCCAAAACAGTACTTAAAATTAGATGGAATTGAGTTACATAATCGAATTATAGAGGCAAAAAACAAACTTGGAAATCGTGCTACTATATTAGGTCATCATTATCAACGTGATGAAGTGATACGGTATGCAGATGCTACTGGAGATTCTTTTAAATTGTCTCAGTTTTCTGCTACACAGGAATCAAGTGAGTTTTTTATTTTTTGTGGTGTTCATTTTATGGCTGAAACAGCAGATATTCTTAGTAATGATCGACAAAAAGTGATATTACCAAATCTTACTGCTGGATGTTCAATGGCGGATATGGCTGATATTGATGATGTTTTGGATTGTTGGGATGATTTGACTGATATTTTGGGTGCAGATGTTGTAGTGCCAATTACATATATGAATTCTACTGCTAGTATAAAAGCACTTTGTGGTAGAAATGGAGGGATTGTTTGCACTTCTTCTAATGCTGTTGATGCCTTTGAGTGGGCATTTTCTAAATCTTCGAAGGTTTTGTTCTTACCTGATCAACATTTGGGCCGTAATACTGGAGTTAAAATGGGAATTCCAGTTGAAGATATGTTAGTTTGGAATCCAAATAAGCAATTAGGGGGTCATACTGAAGAAGAATTTCAGAAAGCTAAAGTTATTTTGTGGCAAGGTCATTGTTCTGTGCATACCAGGTTTAAGTTGAATCAAGTTAAGATGGCTCGACAGAAATATTCGGATATAAAAATATTGGTTCATCCTGAATGTACATTAGAGGTAGTTGATGCTGCAGATATGGTTGGTTCTACAGAATATATTATTAAAGCTGTGAGTAATGCTCCTTCAGGTTCTGTTTGGGGTATTGGGACAGAAATTAGTTTAGTTAATAGATTAGCTCAAGAAAATCCTGATAAAACAGTCTTTTGTTTAGATTCTGTAGTATGTCCATGTTCAACAATGTATCGTATTCATCCTGCATACTTAGCATGGGTGTTAGATCAACTGTGTAATGATACTGTAGTTAATCAAATTACAGTAGAACCAAAAATGAAGATACAGGCAAAAAGATCTCTTGATCGTATGTTAGCATTAAAACCTTAATATTAATTGTGTTTTAAGCCGTTACAACAACATTTCGAGAAAAATTATTATGCATATAACGCAAGATGTTTCTAATCTCATTCAGGTTGCATTAGCTGAAGATATCCCAACTTATGATGTTACTACTAGAGGATTATTCCCGGAGAGTAGTATTGGTACAGCACGTATTGTATCGAAAGAAAATGGTGTATTAGCAGGAATGTCTGTAGCTTTTAATGTTTGTAAATTGGTTGATCCCAAACTTGAATATATGTTTGTTAAAAATGATGGAGATAATATTGGTCCATCATTTACTGATGGAGATTTTGACAATATTGCTGTAATAAAAGGGTCAATAAATAGTATGATGTTGGCTGAAAGGACTATACTTAATTTCTTACAACATTTGAGTGGAGTTGCTACCTTAACTCGAAATTATGTAGATGCAGTTGAAGGAACAGGAGTTACAATCGTTGATACAAGAAAAACAATTCCTGGTATGAGGAGATTAGAAAAAGAAGCTGTACGGATTGGTGGAGGCAAGAATCATAGAATGAGTTTAAGTGATGGTATTCTTATTAAAGATAATCATATCAGAGCAGCTAAAAATATTGAATTAGACCTTGTTGGTATAGTCAAAACTTTGCGTAATAACGTATCACATGCATTAAAAATTGAGATAGAAGTTACTAATTTGGAAGAAGTAGAATTAGCAGTCATTGCAAAAGCAGACGGTGTTTTATTAGACAATATGGATATTGAGACAACTAAAAAAGCTGTAAGTTTATGTAAAGGAAAAGTTTTTACTGAAGCTTCTGGCAATATGGATTTAGAAAAAGTTAAACGTGTCGCAGAGACAGGTGTTGATCTGATTTCCGTCGGAGCACTCACTCATTCTGTTAGTGCACTTGATTTGAGTTTTAAATTAATTTAATCTGTTTTGCTATCAATCATAAGCGTCACAGGTCCATCATTATGAATTTTTACAAGCATGTCTGCTCCAAAGATACCTGTTTCAATTTTTAAATCACTTTTTTTAAATAATAATATAGTTTTATTGAATAATTTTTTAGCTGTATCACTTTTAGCTGCATCACTAAAACTGGGGCGACGTCCTTTTTTTATATCAGCATGAAGAGTGAATTGACTGACAACAAGTATTTCCCCCTTGATTTCAGTAACAGATTGGTCAAAATGTGAATGTTGACCAGAAAAAATACGGATATTTAGGATTTTATTGACTATGTAGTCGATATCTTTTTCTGTATCAGAATTTCCAATACCCAGGAGAATTGCAATACCTTGGTTAATTTCCCCAACGGTTTGATGTTCAACTTTTACTGAAGCTTGCTGAACTCTTTGTATTAATGCTTTCAATTGTCCTTATTGCCAGGTTTTTCTTTTTTTGAACTCGATTTATTCGTAGATTTAGCTTTTTCAGTTTTTGTATTCGCTGAATCTTTTTTTTCTTTGGTGGTAGTTTCTGTTTTCTCTGTTTTTTGTGGATTAGGAGATCCTTTCCCATAATCATTAACATACCAGCCACTTCCTTTGAAAACTACAGGTACAGAAAGGATTACTCGTTGCGCTTTCTTTTTACAAATTGGACAGGGAGCAACAGTTTCCGACTGAAAACTTTGTTTTAGTTCAAACCTATGAGAACAATCAGAACATTCGTATACGTATGTTGGCAATTCATTCTCCTATATTTTAATTATATTTGATTTGAATATCTTATATTATACTCTTCAATATAATGCTCATACAACTAATTGTAAGATAGTAAAATCAGGATAATTTATAATTATGGATGAGTTTTCCATGCTTCGCTTAATTGACTGATAGGTATATCCATTAAAGAAGAGATTTTGAGTGAATCCCCACCAGTGGTTCCGATAGTACACCAATTGACTTGAAATTCATTACAGATTTTTTCGAATTCAGTAATATCTTTTTTATTTAGTGAAACAACTATACGAGATTGTTGCTCGCCAAATAGGCTAAAGTCCCATCTTTTGGGGATTTGTATTGTGCTACGGAATCCTGTATTTCCTATAATACAAGATTCTGCTAAGCAAACTAATAATCCTCCATCAGAACAATCATGAGCTGATTCAATTATTCCACGCTGTATTGCTGATCGGCATACTGTTTGTACTGCAAGTTCTTTATCAAGATTAATTTGAGGGTTACCCATAACTTTCCCATAGAATTTATCTAGATATTCACTGCCAGATAATGAAGAAGAAATTTGAGAGATTTTTGAATCTCCAATCAATATGACTATACTATTGTTATTTTTGAATCCATTAGTGACTCGATTGTTTATATCATCTAGTATTCCAAGAGCACCAATTATAGGTGTGGGGAAAATGTTATCTTCTTCATTGGCATTATATAAGCTTACATTACCACTGATGACTGGTACATTAAGTTTATTTGATGCAGTACTAATACCGCTGATACATTTTTTTAGTTGGTAGTATATGTCTGGATTTTCTGGATTGCCAAAGTTTAAACAATCTGTAATTGCTATAGGAGTTGCTCCAAGCGTAGATAAATTACGACATGCTTCTGCTACCGCAATAGCTCCTCCATGAAATGGATTGAGATAACAATATTTACTATTTCCATCAGTAGAAAAAGCAAGGCCTGTTTTAGTATTTTTTATTCTAAGTATTGCTGCATCAGAACCTGGTCCAATTACTGTGTTTGTAAGAACTTGGTGATCATATTGTTGGTATACATGTTTTTTACTGGATATGTTGGGTGATGCTAATAAAGATAATAATATTTTTGCAGGAGATTTTGAATTAATAGGTATGTTTTTAAGTTTATATTCTTGGTTTTTAGTAAGCCATTTTGGTTTACGTGTTGGAAATTGATAAGTAGGAGTGGATGTTAATGTATTAATTGGGAGATCAAGAAGTTTTTCCTTTTTATCGTAAATAACAGCATTTGGTTGAGTTATAGTTTCCCCAATTACACTTATATCTACATCCCATTTTTCAAAAATTCCAGTGATTTCAATTAGATTAGACGGATTAATTACCATAATCATTCTTTCCTGAGATTCAGACAGCATGATTTCATAAGGGGTCATATTTTCTTCTCTTAAAAACACTTTAGAGAGATCAATTTTGAAACCTATATTATCTTTACTTACTAGATCTACAGTAGCAGATGTTAGACCAGCTGCTCCAAGGTCTTGCATTCCTATAATTTTCCCTGACTGGATGGCTTCGAGACATGACTCGATTAGTTTTTTTTCCATAAATGGATTGCCAACTTGTACTGCAGGCCTAAGAGTGTCATCTTCAGCCATATTTTGAGATGCTAGTCCTGATGCTCCGTGGATACCATCTCTACCAGTAGTCGATCCAGCTAAAATGATGAGGTTTCCTGGAGTACCGGCAGTTGATTTTGTCATATGTTGTTTTGTAACAATGCCAACACACATTGCATTTACTATAGGATTCTTATCATAAGTTTTCGAGAAAAATAATTCTCCACCTATATTGGGTATTCCTATGCAGTTCCCATAATTAGATATGCCAGAGATCACACCATTCATTAAGTATCGATTTTTGGGATTATCAGGATTTCCAAAACGCAAAGAATTTAATAAAGCAATAGGGCGAGCTCCCATAGAAAAAATATCACGTATAATTCCTCCTATAGCTGTTGCAGCACCTTCTGTAGGTTCAATAGCAGAAGGATGGTTGTGAGATTCTATTTTCATGACGATAGCTAAATTATTTCCGATATCAACAGCCCCAGCATTTTCTTCTGATTCATTTGTTAATACCCTAGGATGGTTGTTTTTAAATATTTTCAGTAGTGGTTTTGAATGTTTATATCCACAGTGTTCACTCCATAAAGATCCAAATATCCCTAATTCTAGAGGAGATGGGGTGGTACCTAATAACTTAACGATTTGGTCATATTCGGATTGAGTAATAGCTAATTTTTTAAGATCAGTAGCTGATATTTTTGGTGTTATTTTATCTTGTCTTTTTGTTGTCATTTCAATAGTCTTAACGGTATGTAGAGGTTTTTAATAATTTTGAAGGATCTATAGATTTAATAATTGAAGAAAATATATATTTCCCATCTTGACCACCGAGAATTGAGTCACAACATCTTTCAGGATGAGGCATCATTCCCAGAATGTTTCCTGTAGAATTAACAATTCCAGCAATATTATTTATTGATCCATTAGGATTTGACCTAGAATTAATTTCACCCATTGGTGAACAGTATTTGAAGATAATTTGTTGGTTTTTTTCCAATTCATCAATAGTGTTTTTATCAGCATAGTATCTCCCACTACCGTGAGAAATAGGGATTTGTAGAGAAGATTCTCGGAATTCAGATCGGGCAAAAAGTTGATTATGGTTAACTATTTTTAGATTTGTCCATTGGCATCTAAATTCCATCACATCATTTTTTAATAATGTTCCTGGTAAAAGATCTAATTCACATAA
>CEVQ01017631.1_pt1 | contig 23498 bp, 18 predicted proteins | sample 356551 | NCBI WGS metagenome assembly CEVQ01 (sample SAMEA2623756, study PRJEB7988) | marine metagenome | biome: marine biome (ENVO:00000447); feature: mesopelagic zone (ENVO:00000213); material: "saline water (ENVO:00002010), including plankton (ENVO:xxxxxxxx)" | depth 250 m | reverse complement strand
GACGAGGTTACGAAGGGATAGGTGCCCTGATCTATGTCGAGCATTGCTCCTTGAGCACCCTCGAGTAAGACATTCTCACCGTTCCTCAATGCGATATCCACCATAATCCCAGTTGGCTTGATTGCTGAGCCAAAGCGATTGAGAATCCATTCCAAGTCTGATTTCAAAGATGTGGCATCGATTGCATCATCTACGCCTACGGTCGACAATTGCTTGGTCATCCTATCTGCCTGATCAGATAGGCCCTGCTTGTCACCGACTAGTCCGGCTATGTCTGCGAATCGAATCCCAACTCTCTCGGTTCGATCTCTGTAAGTCGGGCCGATTCCCCTGCCCGTAGTACCGACCACTTTGTCTGCCCCATCATACAACCTGTGGAATGGTAGGATTACTGATGCCCTCTCGCTGATGAAAAGTCTGACTCCCTCGGGCCTCTCTCCCGTAAGTTCGTGCCATCTGTCCAATTCCTCCTCAAGAACCCAGGGATCGATGACCATGCCATCGCCTAGAACGAGATTACAATGATTGTAGGTGACTCCGGATGGAATCTGATGTAACTTGAGAGTGGTATCTCCGACCACGATTGTGTGCCCTGCGTTGTTCCCTCCTTGGAAACGAACAGCCCAGTTTGATTGCTCGGCAAGTTGGTCTATGGCCTTGCCCTTGCCTTCGTCACCCCACTGGGCTCCAAGCACGACGCTGGCAGGCACCGAAGCCTCGGGCAGTATGGAGGGCGAATCAATGCTTTGGCTGAGGTCGAGACCGATTTCTGATGATTTTCAGGTGGGAAGCGATTATCAATGGCCGGTAGGTCGCCCGGTCTGCATGGCTCAGAGGCATCCGGAGGCAGAGGCTCGTCTGCTGAAGAAGTGGATATGTATGCGCTGTTCTGCTACCCACCGCGGACGCAAGCCTAGGTCGTGCCGCAAGTGCGGTTACACTGGTATGCGAACCAAGGCCGCCGAGCGCAGGAAGACCTGAGCATGGCAATCGGCTCTGCAGCCGTCGAGGGATTCGCTCTCAGCATCGGTCTGATTCTCGCACTGGGCCCACAGAATGTCTTCGTAATGCGGCAGGGTTTGATGAAATCTCATGTTTTCGCGGTCTGTCTTGCATGTTCTATTTTCGATGCTGCACTGATTACTGCTGGCGTTCTTGGCATGGGAAGTTTTCTCTCCGGCATCGAGGGAGCCGAGGAGTGGATAGCTGTCGGGGCAACCATGTTCCTAGTCGGATACGGATTACTGAGAATTAAATCGGCAATTAATCCAGTGGGAATGTCCACTGATGGAGAAGGAGAGGGTGATTTGCGGGCGACGATTGGAGCTGCGGCTGCCTTCACATTTCTCAATCCGCATGTGTATGTGGATACATTGCTACTGATTGGAGGAGCCTCGAGCAGATATCTAGGTGACGAGCGAATAGCTTTCGGTATTGGGGCTGCAACCGCCTCCTTCGTGTTCTTCTTCTCTCTCGGCTATGGGGCGAGAAGTTTGTCTGAGGTTCTAAACAAGCCAAAGGCCTGGAGATATATCGATCTCTCAATTGCCTGCATTATGTTCATTATCGCTGCTGCTATAATGCAGCCTCACCTATGAGAGTAGTTTCTCGAGGGCATCAAACAGCATTCCAACTTCCTCGGCAGAGTTGTCAATATGAGGTGAGACTCGCAGCAGACCTGCTCTACTAGTAACCAGTATCGAGTACTCGTCTTGCAGTCTGCGGGCGATGGTCTCACTGCTAACTCCTTCAGGCATCCTTAGACTGACTATGGCGCTCCTCTCTTCTTCGGTTATCGAAGAGACGATGCTGAGTCCTAATCGGTTTGCACCCTCTATCACTTTGTCTGCAAGTGCTAGGTCGTGCTCCCAAACCTCCTGTATCCCAATTTCACAAATCTCATCCACCGCTTTGGCTAGTCCCAATGCAGCTCCGAAGTGGATAGTAGTGTACTCAAAGCGGCTGGCGTCCGATGGTAGTGTCATCCTCTCAGCTCGCAAATCCCAAATGTCATCATGGCTCCTGAATCCCAAGAGTCCCGGATACATACCAGAGCACACAGAGGGCGAGATGTAGGCGACTGCTGCACCATATGTTCCCCGCAACCACTTGTATCCGGACGAGACAATTACATCCGCCCCGGAGCTCTTGGCATCGATTGGTACCATCCCCATCGACTGAGTTGCATCGACAACTAGCATCGCACCCACGGAATGTGCCGCATCTGCAAAACGTCTCAGATTGTATCTCTGGCCGCTCGAGAACTCGACATGCGAGAGTGTGACTACAGATGTATTCTCGTCTATGAGTGAAATGATGTCCTCTGGGTCAGTATAGAGGTCCAAGTTGTGGTCTGCCAATCTTACTTCGGCGCCGTTAGCATCGGCAACTCTAGTCCAGGGATAGACAGTTGAGGGGAAAGATGCCTTAGTCGAGACGATGTTGCTGCCGTCCTGAGGATCCACGGCCCAAGCAACCGAGCACAGAAGCTCGGTAGCACTGGAGCCGACACAAACATCCTCGACTCCACAAGAGAGCAGTCTTGCTGCAGCCCTCCTCAGGGGCATCATGCCGTTTTTCTCGGCATCACCGTCGAACTCTGCAGCGCCTCCTCTCGCCAGAGCATCTGACCAATCCATCGATGCCTTATGGGCTGCGGGTGAGGTGGTAGCCACATTGGCATAAGACAGATTAATCCAATCAGACAAGTAATCCCCGGCAGTCCTAGGGGCTATTCGCTCTTCAAGGCTCAGGAGTCTCTAACTTCGTTCAGAAGAGTCTCTAGAACCGTCTGAACCTGTAGGCACATTGGTCCGAAGTGAATGGGTAGATTGGAGTCGTTGAATATCTCATCCAAGATTGAAGCTGTCATGCCCAGCCTTAGATCCATCTCCTTATTCTTGTTGAGAAGCCACTGATCTACTGCCTCCTTGGATGATATTCTGATGTTGCGTGGAACCTGTGCATCATCGAACTGTGCGATTACCTGAGCGATTTGCTCTATCCTAGTCTCGATATCAGTCATCAGCATCCCTCCGGCCCGCCGACCTGAGAGGACTCCTTAAGCGCATCCCCAGAATCTTGGGGAGTGTTAGCCCAACCAAGCGGCCCAAGGCATGTCGGTGTTGGAAAAGCCTGCTGCCTCACCTTCTGAGCCTAGGCCAATCAGACCCACTGAGACTCCCGTCTCAATAAGCTCCGAGATACCCCATTGCATCGATGCATGCAAGTCTGAAGAAGATCTGATGAATCGGTCGTGTACTCTGTAACTGAGTAAAGCGGTGGTAATGGCCTCGCCCACTCCTGTGGCTGCTACTGAGGCACGCTCATCGGCCCAGAAACCTGAGCCAGGTAGAGGCACGTCTCCGACTCTCCCAGCAGGTCTGTGGCTAGTTCCTCCAGTACTGGTTGCACAGGCTAGAAGACCTTGGGAATCACGGGTGATTACTCCCACAGTGTCTCCCTCATTTCCGTGGGGAGGTCGTCCCTCTACTGGGGCCTTGGTGTGGCCCCTCTCATCCGCCCAAATCCTAGCGCCCATTCCAGCAAGTCCGTTGATCTCCTCATCTAGCAGATCCTTAGCCACTCGAATGGGATTGGGTGTGTCCTCCATTCCGATTACAAATCCGATTCTACCATCTGAAGTCTGAATAGACGCGTCTAGTGAGACAGAGCCATCGTTCCTGAAAACTCCTCCCGTTCCCGCATTAAACACCGGGTCGTCCTCGAGGGCTACACAGGCCTCGACAGCAGCCTCAATCGCAGAGCCTCCAGACTGGAGGATCTTGGTTGCTATACTGAGTGCCAACTCGACGTTATGCTGCCTATCGGGGCCTGGGCCAGCCCCTCCATGTGCTACTGCTGCGGGTACGGTCATCATCTCAACTCCTAGTCGCATCCTGAGTATTGGCCTCGCCGAGCCTCAAACGCGTTTGCATCAGGACGGCTAGGAGGAAAATGATTCCTGCTACCCTGAAAGCCGAATGATAGGTCCACAGGCCCTCTCCTTGCACGGTCAGAGACCAGATGTATGCTGCCGTCAAGGGGCCGAAAATCCTAGCCAGAGCTCCATACCCCTCCTGAGCTCCCATAACCATACCCAACTCGTATCCTCTAGACTTAGTCTCAAAGGTCAGAACAGAGGACTGAGTCGGAGAGAATAGGCCATTGCCTATTGCCAATCCCGCAGAGGAAGCGAAAATCAGCCAACTGGCCTCATACGGGACATATGGAATGCTGGCAATTCCGGCACCGCAAAGAAGAGTTCCGACTAGCATCATTTTGGACATACTGAAACGCTTTGTCAATGGCCCAATCAAAGCGCCTTGAACTAGGGCTCCCAATAGTCCGATGAAGGCGAAGACCCAACCGTTGTCGAGCTCGTTCCAACCTAGCCCTCCACCTTCGGGATCCATAGAAGTGAACAGTATGAACGTTCCATGCATCATGCTGAAGCCCATTAGGAACAGGAAGTTGATTGAAACCAACGAAGAGACTGTGGGCAGTTTCATGACTCCTGAAATCTTTCTGAACATTCCTCCGAACTCTTTGAAGACAGAATCTTCGGAAGTTCTGCGATTCTCTTCAGGCAAACTCTCAGGTAACTGAGTCACGGCTAGAGTGAAACTGAACAGAGAGAGAGTGCTCGAGAAAAGGCATGGGAGCAGATAAGGATGGTCGACCCAGATCTGTCCGTCGAATGGAGGGCCTATGCCTGCAGCTGGGTCAGATAATACTCCTCCGATGAATGGCCCTATCATGAAGCCAAGTCCGAAGGCGGCGCCAATCATTCCCATCCTCTTTGCGACATCCTTGGACTCTGAGATGTCTCCAATGTACGCACGCGCGACCGCAATGTTACCGTTTCCAGCGCCCGCAAGGAAGCGTGCGACCACTGCCATAGTCAGGCTCCCAGATAGTCCGAAGATGGTAAAGAAGACAGTGTTGGAAAGTAATCCGAACATCAAGATTGGCCTGCGACCCATCCTGTCACTCAATGAGCCTAGAATCGGCGTGAAGATGAACTGAGCGAGCGAATATACAGAGATGACGATGCCAACCCAGAGGTCTCTACTTCCTACATCAGTGATGCCGTCTGCGGTGGCTAGATCTTGGACGAAGTAGGTTAGGAACGGAATCACTATGGTGAATCCAATCATATCTACGAGTACGACTAGGAACAGTATCCCCATCGGTGATTTGCCTTCGTCTGACATACTATCTCTACGGCTACGAGGGAAAGAGGGACTTGAGTATGACTGATGCGTCAAGCCGAGGGTTGGGTATCGGTTCCCTTAGAGATAGTGTCAATGACCTTAGCCAGGCGCTCTACTAGGCTGACCTTGTCTTCGGCCCCTACGAGTGCGTGCTGCAGAACCTCATCGAGCGAGTCCACAGGTAGGACCTTCACTTTCTTCTCCCACTTCTCATCCATCAGGACATCCTGCATATTGGCACGAGGAATTACCACTCTCTCGATGCCGGACTTGGCTGCGGCCTCAATCTTGGCTGTGACGCCCCCCACAGGGAGAATCTCACCTCTGACAGAAAGGGATCCTGTCATCGCTAGATTCTGCTCTATAGGAACTCCTTCGAAAGCGCTGATAATCGCCGTGGCCATAGTTATTGATGCACTGTCGCCATCGACATTGTGAGTCCCTGGGAACTGTACATGTAGATCGAAGTCCTTGATGTCCTTGCCGGTCAGTTTCTTGACGACTGCGCTAATGTTGATGACGCTCTCATTAGCTAAATCTGACAAACCGCCAGTAGCAATTACTCTGCCTGACATACCTTGTGCTGGAGTGACCATTGCCTCCACAGGTAGGACGACTCCAGAATAGTCGGAGAGTCCGCTGTCTGCACCTAGTACAGCAAGGCCGTTCACTCTGCCCACACGATTACCACTGTTGACCAGCATGGCATACTCAGCCTGCCTGTCCAAGTAGCGGTCTGCTACCTGCTGCTCGAGGGGTTTGGCAATCATTCTGGCTCTAGTGACGTGCTCTGGACCTGTCAAATCCGAACCCTCTTCGGCAGCGAGGTCACCAGCGATTCTGACTAGGCCTCCTAGTTCTCTGAGTCTAAGAGAGAGTTTTCCTCTGCGTCCAGCTCGTCTCTGGGCCTCTTTCAGGATTAATGCAATGGAGCCTTTGTCGAAGTGAGGAATTGCCTTGCCTGAACTCTTCTTCAATTCGTTCCTGACCTCTTGGGCGATGAATCTGATTAATCTGCGACGGTTGCGCTCGGTGTCAGGCATATCGGTGTTGACATAAACCTCGTAGCCGTATCCACGAATACGGCTCCTTAGAGCCGGGTGCATGTTCTGGATGCTGTCTAGGTTTCCAGCAGCGATGAGGATGAAATCGGTAGGTACCGGCTCTGACTTGGTGAGTGCCCCGGATGAGCGTTCTGAGCGGCCGCTGATTGGCAGTTCCTTCTCCTGCATAGCTACTAGCAGAGCCTGTTGCTCCTCCATTCTTAGCATGCGAATCTCGTCGATGTACAGGACTCCTTTGTTGGCCCTGTGCACAGCACCTGGCTCGACTCTCTCATGGGCCGGAGTTGCCAGATCTGCTCCCGACTGGAACGGGTCGTGCCTAACATCACCTAGAAGTGCACCTGCAAGAGTTCCAGTAGCATCGATAAATGGGGGTTCGTCATCCCTTTCATGCTTGATGAGAAGTTTCGGTATGTTGGCATCCTCTCCTGCTGTCAGGCGGGTTCGGAGGAAGAAATAGCCGAATACTAGGATGAAAGAGCCGAAGATGAATGTGAGGATTTCTCCGCTTGAGATAGTTGCCAATAGGAGTGCGGCGCCGATTACAAGAGCGATGAACAGAAGTGTCCTGTTGGTCCTCTCCTTCTGAATCCTAATCTGTGCCTTGCGCTCTGAGATTATTCTAGAGCCGCGACCAGCTGGTACCGTCCTTACTCTAGGCTCATTCTCATCTTCCTGATTCCTAAACACTAGAATATCCTCGAGCTGTTCTCTAGGCAGGAACTCAGTCATCGACCTCGAGAGCATCGACTTACCGGTCCCAGGCTCACCGACCATGATTACGTGACGGCGTTGCTCTGCTGCCTTCCTGACTACGATTGAGGCTGCTTCCTGACCGATAACCTGGTCGACCAACTTATCTGGAATAGGAACTTCCTCGGTAGAAGTAATCTGAACTCCATCGATCCATTCCTCAACGGGTGTCTCGCAGATTGGATCCTTGTCCTCAGACACTCCGAAAGCGGGTCCGTCCTCCCACGAATCGAGAGCATCCGCCTCCTCAATCACCTCGTCTTGAGATTGGTCAGTTTCACCCATGTACGCTCCCCCGGGGATACTGCCTGACGCTCGCACCTTCTTGAAGGTGCGTCAAGAAGGGCAATCCGATTTGGTCCGATTATTGGCGTCGGCGGAGGTACTCTTCTCCATAGTAGTGCCACTGTTCCATGGTCCATCCTGGGGGCAATCCCTCTGGAGGTAGGGGAGGTACCATCGGAGGGGGAGGAGGTACCAAACCGGGTGCCGAAGTAGGCTCCTGATATGAGGTGCCTTCATCGTGAGTGAATTCAGAGAAATCTATGGCGGCTACTGAATCAGATTGCTGGCGGCGCAATGCTATGGCAAGAGCCATTACTAGGGCAGTGGAAAGAAGAATTCCGATTACTAAAAGTCCTGTAGAAAACCACTTGCTAATTCCGCTAGTAGAATCATCATTCTGACCTTCTTCGGGCTCTGGCTCAGTTATCTCGACTGGTTCAATTGCGAATACCTTGAATTGAATTTCAGTCAATCTGTCAAACCCATCTTGGTCTTCCGCTGACACTGAGAGTGTTACATAATCGCCTATTCCAAGTCCATCTCCACTGGATGGATTCACTATGAATGGACCTAGATTATGAGAAACTCCTGAGGAGTGGCATACGCCAGTTATGGAGTTGCAAACTGACCAAATCACCCTGACATCACTGAGCTCAAGTGGCCCGATATTCTCGACTACAACGGTAGGATTGGTGCCATATTCTATGGTGTCGAATGAAGCCAACAGATCAGTGTCCCACAGCAGTGGCAAATTGTCGACCACTGTGACAGTAATCATGTACGCATTTGCATCGCCATGACGATCCTCGAGAGTGATTGTGACGATTTCAGTGCCTGCCTCTGACCATTCCATGGACAGTATCCCAGTAATTTGGTTAAGTTGAGCGGCGCCTGGAACAAATGTGCTTGCAGACGGCCAGATTTCTTCATCGGGGTCATCGATGTCTGTTATTCTGTCTAGCAACTCAAGTGTGATTCTCTCCCCCATCTCGACTGTGAACTCCTCGATTCCCTCAATATCCATGCGAGGAGCATCGTTGACATTTAGCACATGGAATACGATAATGGTATCAGAAGTCTTGGAACCGTCACTCGCCCTTATTTCCAGCTCGACCATTCCTGTGGAGTCGTCATCAAGGGAGTTGACGGAAAGTGAGTGCCCAGAGACGCTGGCCTCAACCAGAGATTCGTCCGAATTCGATATCAGTTCCAGTGTCAGTCCAGAGGTTGGAATTGGATTTCCATTGTCATCTGTGTCGGATAGGAAGCCAGTGAGACTGATGCTGGCCGAGCCGCCTTCATCGAACGACTGAGAGGGGATAGGTGCCCATCTTGGAGCTCCGTTCTCAATCACGTTGAACATCATCATGCCGGAATTGATGTCGTCACCATCATCAATAGAAACGAAAATTCCCTGTGGAATTGGGTTGCCCTCGCTGTCTCTGACTACCTCATCGAAGTTCACTACCAGTTCTAGAGTCGAGGAGTCCCATTCGATGAACTCTGGCGAGTTACTGTCAATAGTCAGCATGGAAAGAGGAGTCTCTGCATCGTGCACTAAGCCGATTGCTGAGATCCTCTCTTCGGTTTCGACCTTCACTGTGGGCATGCCGGCGTACTGTGAGCTGTCGCCGTTGAGGACAACCGGCAGTCCGTTATGTAGTGTGAAAGCCCCCTCAGCGAGCAACCAATCTCCCTGCTGCCCTCCAGAGTCGGTCCATCTAATTCTGAGATCATACGGGCCAACATCAGCGTACAGAGGAGCATCTATGGTGTGCAGAAAGCGGGCATTTCCACCACTGCCTAAGAGTTCTGAGGAGGAAATCCATGCATCATCCCAGAAGTCTGTTCCGGAGAGGGCGTAGTGAATAGTCGGATTCATGGTTGTCATATCATCGACTAAGTCATTAGACAGAGCCGTGCTCTCAAACTGAATGGTATCTCCTCTATCTATCGAAACCGATGCTACTGCGGTAGGCTGGTTAGCCACCGGAGCCATATCATGCAAGGCGTTGACATCTGCATAATTGTTTGAAGAGTCGCGGTCAGCTGTAAGGCCTGAAAGTCTGGCCCTGAATGTAGTAGTCCCGGATGGATAGGTGTCTATGTGAGATGAGTCGAATTGTACTGTAAGAGATTGGGTTGCTCCCGAAGCCATGTTGTTTACTGAGCCACCTCCGAGATATACCTCATCAAGGCCTGATAGCTCAAAGACAGAAATCTGGCCGCCGTCATTGTATGATTCTACGCCGAAGTTGGTAATCTCTACATTCAGATTGAGGGAATTGCCTGAAACGAATCCTAGATTCCCATTTTGGTTGTCCGCACTGAAGTCGGTTATTCCAACATCAATCAGAGGCCCCATGTTGCTATCTGTAGCAGTTAGTACATGTTCATTGCTTGCTCCAGTGCTAGGAGCTCCGGTCATCAAAGCTGCAACAACAAGTGCATTGTCAGTTCCGCCGTTAACTTGGCCGCTTGGAACTGACCAACTGTAGGAGGCTGAATTGGAAGACAGAGTTACTGATTGGAATCCACTTCCACTTCCTCCAGACTGAGTTCGGTATTCGCCATCACTCATTAGCCATGACTTCCAACAGTTATGGCCCCGACTTCCATCTGAGTAAGAATACGAATTGCAGATCTCTTCAGTCATAGCTGCATAGAGGTACATGTTTGAAGGAGCGGAGCCGCTACCTAGATACTCAACTTCTATTGTTACATCAAGCATCGATCCGGTGCCAGTAACGCTAGCGGTCAGTGAATATTGACTAGTGGTTGAGGAAGACATACCGCCTCCACTAGAGAACATTGAATCGTAGCATGTGTTTGAACCACAACCGCTTGCCCGCTCGTCTAATCTATCTCCCCAATATGAATCTGGAGCTCCACTTGTTGACCATGGCCAGTTGTAGCCGGGCGTATTGCCTGCCCTTGCAGTGTCAGTATCGCCATAAGAGACTGATTGGTATGAAATGTAGACGTAATCATCAGGATGCTGTGTTTTGATATTGTGATGAGCCGGGCTACCATATTCGTAGCAATATACGCAGTTGTCCGAAGTGATGTACTGAGAGAATACTGGATGGCCTGGGCTGCTAACAAAATTAGGCACTTCTTCTGAAGGTAGTTCCTTCTTCTCACTGGGATCCTCTGCTGCCATCAAATAGCCCATTAATGAGGCAGTGAACATCAGTAGAGCTATCGTAACCGAGGATAGTCGATTAGTCCAATTCACTTGTCTCATCGTATTTTCCTCTAACAGACCCCGTATAACCGTGTTGTAATCTCGTTAGTGAAATGCATCGGCTCTTTAGAGAGCCGAAGGTATTGATTAGGCGAATGCCGGCCAAGGAACATGACAGAAGATGCGAGTGGCGAGTGGGTTGCCCTAAGAGAGGATGATGGCAGGGCATATCTCCTTTGCAGAATCCCTGGTGAGGTCAAGGTCAAGGGACTGGGTAGATTTGATGCTGAGCAGCTTCTGGATGGTTACGGATTCGGTGACAGGATAACAGTCGGACAGAAGTCCCTCACAGTAGTAGATCCAGCTCTCCCTGAGGCTCGGAGAAACATGGCTCGTAGGGCTCAGGTGATAGGGGCAAAGGATGCGGGTTTCCTCATTTCTTGGATGGGCATAGGAGTTGGCTCCAGAGTCCTAGAAGGTGGGCATGGGTCGGCCGGACTAGCGATGCACCTAGCCAATGTGCTGGGTTCCTTGGGGACTCTGATTTCTGTTGAGTCAAGGCCTGAGCACGCAGAAGTTGGCAGGGCGAACATGGAACGCCTAGCTGAGGTAATCCCAGAGTTTCCCGATTGGCACTTGGTAGACGGAGATCTCAGCGAGGTCGGAAATGCTGTGAGAGAGATTTGTGGTTCACTCGACGCTGCGGTAATCGACGTGGCCGAACCTTGGCGAATCGTACCTGCCATTGAACCGCTATTGCGAGCAGGTGGCAGAGTGGCCTGCTACTGTCCAACGACAATCCAATTGGAGAAGTCCTGGGAGTCGGCTCAGGCGCAAGGCTTGGTTGTCGAGTGGGCCGGGGAGATGATTGAGCGAAAGTGGGTCAAGGCAAGTAAAGGCGGAGTCAGGCCAGGTAATCAGCCAATGGGACACACGGCTTTCCTGCTGATTGCGGCGAAAATCGCACCTCATGAAGAAGAGTGAGGTGGTACTTCTGAGTCTGATTGATGACTTCAAAAGTAGAATCACTGATGTGGGTTGGAACTTCAGAGTAATAATCAATGAATTTCTGAAATTCAACGTTGTTGGAACTTTCAATTTCTTCTTCTGTTGGGTCCTCTATGAGGCCCTTTATTGGGTCGATCTCTGGCCCGCCCACACCGCAGTAGCCGCTTGGGCAGTCTCAAATGCTATAGGAAATATTGAATCGCACTTTATGCATTACAGATTCACTTTCAAATCTACATTTTCATACTTCAGGAGTATGAATAGGGCCTTTTGGACATATACGGGCCAACTAGTAGTCACAACATCATCTCATTACTTGATGGTCGAAGTTCTTCTCGTGCACCACAGAATTGCTTGGTTGATCAATACCTGTGTTTTTGGATTCTTCAATTTTGTTCTGATTAGATGGATTGCTTTTCCCCCTGAGCTCGACAAGTCGTATCTAAGAAAATTGACGGATGATTAACCCTAATGGCCCGATACCATTCAAAACCCCGTCCCGACACGAGAGGGTCATGAGAGACAGTAGCGGATGGATGCCTACTGCCTATCGGTCCCACACCATAGGAGAAGTTGCATCGGGCGGGGCTGAGATGATTGGCGAGGAGGTCACTATCTCAGGATACGCAGAGACGGTCCGTGGCAGAGGTGCAATCTGCTTCCTGATGCTACGAGACGGGACTGGCAAAATCCAGGCATTCCTGAAAAGAGATAACATGGATGAGTCGATATTCGATTCAATACAGTCTGCAACTCGCGAATCGACTATCCAAGTCACCGGCACAGTGGCTCAGAAGCGTCCGCCCAAAGTGGCTGAAGGAGAGCCGGTTCCACCGCCAGAGTACGAAGTCAGCGTCACTTCTGCATCCATTCTGGCCAATGCCGCCACTCCTCTACCAGTAGGAATAACCGACGAAGTTAATGTTGGGTTGGATGTCAGATTGGACAACCGTCATCTAGATTTGAGGCGAGAACATGTGAATGCAATGTTTCAGCTTCGCAGCAAGGTACTGCAATATGGGCGTGACCACCTCATATCTGAGGGATTTCAGGAGATTAACACACCGAAGATTATCGCCGCTGCCGCAGAAGGCGGTACCAATCTATTCCCGATGAAGTACTTCGAGACCGATGCATATCTCTCGCAGAGTCCTCAACTGTACAAGCAACTGGCGGTTCTCGGTGGGCTCGAGCGTGTCTTCGAAATCGGTCCTGCCTTCAGGGCAGAGAAGCACGATACCTACAGGCATCTCAATGAGTTCATCTCCTTCGACATCGAGGGAGCTTGGATGAACGACGAGGATGTTATGGGGGTTCAAGAGCGAATGATTCACCACATCTGGAGCGAGGTCGCTGCCAATGATCAGGGCCTCCTCGATGTGGTAAACGAGTACCGTGCAAGTCGGGGCCAAGAGTCTGTAAGCATCGAAGTTCCAAGTGTCCCTTTCCCACGCATTTCGTACTGTGAAGCGATAGAGATTGTCAAAGCTGGAGGAGGTGAGATTGGGTGGGGCGATGATATCGAGAGTCATCACTGCGACATTATCGCTGCCGAGTATCCGGGGTTCCACTTCATCCCTCGCTGGCCAATGTCGATGAAACCTTTCTATATCCACCACAAGGAAGAGGAGAAAGGCTCGTCTGGAGGTCAATTGAGTCGTGGTTTCGACCTCAACTACGGGCGCGATGAGATGACCAGTGGAGGTCAGCGTGAGCATCGAGTCGATGTCCTTGAGCAGAATTTGAGAAACATGGGTCTAGAGCCAGCCGACTTCACATTCTACACTGATGGTTTCCGCTACGGAGCGCCACCTCATGCTGGCTGGGGATTGGGAGTAGCCAGACTTTTGATGGTCCTTACAGGAGCGGGTAACGTGCGTGAAGTAGTTCTATTTCCACGAGATCGAAGTCGCGTCACCCCCTGAATTCAGGATGGTGGCACAATGACTCCGGAGAACTCGAAGAAGATCTGGGCTTACATTCAGGAAGCGGGAGATAAATTGGTTGGAAAACTCCCGCCTTCTCAACGTCATCCTAGTGGTCGGAATCCATATGCACATGTGGCAATATGTGTCAAGCACAAGTTCGGACAATCGTACAAGGATTTGTCAGATGAAATGATGGATGAGGTTATTCAGTACATCGATTATCTAGTTGAGAATCCAACTTGAAAATTTAGATTTGTATACCGAAAATAACGGGTATCTAAGACCCCTCCGCAGAGCGGGGACATGGCCAAGCCGAGATTCGCATATCTGCTCCTGAAAGAGCATCCATACGGACGCGAGATGCTAAGCCAGATTCTGTCTGAGGGGTTCGTCCCTGCGATAGTCATCACCGAAGATTCGGCCATAGGAGATGAGGAGAGAGAGAAGTTTCTCAAGCGGATTGAGGGCAAACCAATTGCCCCCACGATAGAGGCGCAGTTGGACGAATTGGCTGAGTCTGGAGTGAATGTACCGCACATCGAGGTGCCGATTCACAACTCCGAGCAGGTGATGCCGCACATAGGAGATATGCCACTTGATCTGGTCGTCTTCGGAGGCACGAGAATTATCCGCGGAGATATTCTTGACCACCCTGATGATGGGGTAATCAACTCGCATCCAGGACTGCTTCCCGATTGCAGAGGCTCTGCCTCACCGGCTTGGAGCGTCTATCATGACATCCCAATCGGCTCATCCACTCACTTCTGTGACAATGGAATAGACACCGGTGAGTTACTACTGAGAAGAGAAATCCCTGTCAAGAGAGGAATGAACTATGAGGACCTGTGCTACGAGACTCTGGTCCTTGCCGGTGTCCTGATGAAGGAGGCTCTAATGGCTTACGAAGCCGGAAAGTGGGATGAGATGCGTAGACCACAAGGTGATAGCGAACACCCTACCTTCCGCAACGCGCCGGAGGAGGTTCTGGAGGCAGTGGCAGAGAAACTGAGGGACCAGACTTACGCGCACTACGTGGATTAGGTGATTAGATGGAAGAATTGTTGAATGAAGGATTTCCGTTCGCTGAAGACTCGCTAGGCGGGCAGACTGCTCTTGTCTGCGGTGCGTCGAAGGGCATAGGGCGTGCTTGCGCTTTGATGTTAGCTCGCGCGGGTGCCCGTGTTATCGCATGTGCTCGCTCACAGAGTGGCCTTGACTCATTGGTCACTGAGATGTATGGAGATGGGCACGAGGCCATTGTTCTGGATCTCGAAGACATCGAAGCGGTCCGAGATGCAGTCTCTTCGATGGGAGTTGTGCAGATTGTCGTGAACAACTCGGGAGGCCCTCCTGGAGGGGCTCTGCTGGAGAACTCACTCGAGGACTTTGATGGGCCGTTTCGAAGACATCTTCACGCTGCACACACCATTGTACAGATGCTCGCCCCCAGTATGGAGGAAGCTGGTAGCGGCAGGATAGTCAACATCATCTCGACGTCGGTTCGTGAGCCGATAGACAACATCGGCTTATCGAACACTCTGAGAGGAGCAATGGCATCCTGGTCCAAGTCACTGTCGCGCGAACTCCACTCATGCATCACCATCAACAATATACTTCCCGGATTTACCGATACTGACCGCCTAGGGTCTCTGGCATCATCGATTTCAGAGAGGACTGGAAATTCAGTAGAGGATATCACTGAGGGGTGGCTGGGAGGAGTTCCGATTCAGAGGCTAGTCAGCCCTCTGGAAACTGCTGTCGCCGCCACTTTCCTGTGCCTTCCCTCAAGCGGGGCTATTCGCGGAGTTAGTCTGGCCGTCGACGGCGGCAGGATGAGGTCAATCTGATTGGTGATGCGCTTGCGCTTCGACGTCTTCTTCTCGATCTCACAGACACCCGATACCAGTGGTTACACACCCAGTGAAAGCGAGATGTTCTCCAACTTCTTCGATCAAGTCGAGTTGGCTGACGAGTTGGGATTTGGAGTGGGGTGGGTTGCCCAGGCCCATCTCTCCACTGAAATCCAGAAGCGCAATTCAAAGCCAGTTGTACCTCACTATCCTGGTGAGGTAGGCCTGTGCACAGACTTCTTCCAAATAGCAAGGGAGATGTTTGCTCGGACCAATCGAATGGATGTTGGCAGTGCAGTGATGTCAATCCTAGCCTCTGGCGGACCAATAGCCCAGGCTGAAAGAGTGGGGTCTTTCCTCGCCCTCCACGGCCTCGACCAGGGGGAGTCACGAAGGCTGCACATCGGATTCTCCGCTGGGCGCTTCGAGTTCATGGCTCGCCCGTACGGAATAGTCCCACGCGATGCTGTGGAAGAGGAGGCGTGGCCGGCTCTTCGGGGTCAGATCTTCGCAGAGGCCTCCGAGATTTTTCTCCGTTTACTTAGGGGCGAAGTAGTGTCTAGTGAGAATATTCGTCCTACTATTCTGACTCAAGATAATTTCCGCTCCGACGAGGACTGGGAGATGGTTCAGCAGGCAGCAGTCTTGGATAGAGGTCTGAAATCGCTTCCAGAATCGATAGAGATTGAGCGAAGATACAAGTTTGAGGAGATTAAGACGATACCTCAGGATTGGAGAAGAGAACTGCTCAACCTAGTCTTGGGAAGTCACGACTCGGCCCTGCAGGTCGAGGTCAACAAGCATCTGCCCGTGCAGGTGTTCAACCTGAGTATCACTCCTCCTCATGTAATCGAGCAGACACATGAAAGGATGTCAGAGAGCTACCATCCTGACGGAGGAGACTGGAACCGAAGCATGATGCCCAGGACCATCATGGTGTTCGTAAATGACGAGGAGGGACTCACTCCCGAACAGCAAGACAGAGTGGCTATGCAAGAGGCGAAGGCCGCACTGGGGACTTACTGGAGCGCTCTTGAGGGGACAATAGACCCTTCGAAGATAGAGAAAGCAACGGATAACGCTGTGATTGGCAACGTCGAAACAGTGAGTCAGCAGATTATCGAGAGATTTCATCCCGAAGACCGATTAATGTGCTGGTTTGACTTCTTCAATCACGATAGTGAGAGAGTTATGAGGAACATGACGGCATTCATGACCAAGGTCGCACCGCGAGTGAACGGAGGAGAGTGAAATGAAGGAGGATGTCGGCGAGCAACCATCCAGTGTGGCTCCGGGAAGGCCCGGCTCGGCTGTCTATCCGACCAATCCTCTCGGAGAACAGTACGACGGAATCGCGACAGGTCGTGACGTCGAGTGGGAGCCACTGGTAGATTTCCGACGCATGGACGTCAGTGAGAATACCATCCATGGTGCAATTGCCTGGGCTCACGGCACCGAGATTGTCCACTCCTTCGGAGGAAATGTTCTCGTTTACGGGCGCTCAATGATGAAGCCGCTGATGATGAAGACATTCAAGGACGCTTTAGCCGAAGAAGGTCTGAGTAGTGAGCAATTGGCTATCTCGTGCTCATCCCACAATGGCGACACCGAGCATGTTGCAGCGGCCCAATCACTTCTTTCAGAATCCGAATGGGGGCTGATGCAATGTCCCTTGGATGTTCCGTTAATTCAGTTCGGCCGTCAGGTCAGACGCCCACGGAGGTGGTTCCATACTTGCTCGGGCGAGCACGCAGCGATGCTGAAGGCACTACGGAGAATGGGGATCAACAGGGCTGGCTACACTCTACCGAGTTCCCCATGGTTCCCGATGTACCTAGATGTCCTGAGGGGAATGCTTGGAGATTCGGACTGGGAGCCGCAGAGAGTCGCGAAGGACGGTTGCGGTCTGCCTACCGTCTCCAACACGGTGGATGAGTTGGCTGTCCTTTTCGCAGGTCTCGCCCGTGAGAAGGACGATGACTGGGTTTGGGGTGCGATGAATGACCACCCTGACTTGATTGGAGGGTTCAACCGCTTGGACTCGACTTGCCTGAAGGCAGGCGAGGGCATGCTGCTAGCCAAGGAGGGAGCTGATGGTCTTCTTGGACTCTCAATCATCCACCCTGACTGGCCCGAGGGATTGGGGATTGTAATCAAGATTGCACACGGTTGGAACAGTCAGGCAACCTGGTATGTCGCCAGAGCAGTGCTAGGAGTACTGGGGATCCAACTCAGGAACCCATACCCACTGCACCGACAGAAGGCGTTCATCGTGCCCAGGATAGTCCCTCCTCAATATCTCGACGATTTAGAGCGCGTTGTAACTTGGGATGAGTGGGACCCTGATCGAGACAGGTTCACCATCGACTGGAAGGAGTACACTGAGGGTATGACTCGTTCTGACCCATTCTCCAACGAGGGCATGGAGGGCCCCTGATGAATCTGCGCAACTACATCGGAGGTAAGTTCGTCTACCACTCAGGTGACGAGTGGATGAATGTGCTTGAGCCGGCTACCGGACAACGCTTTGCCAGAGTCCCCCTTTCCACTACTGAGGATGTTGATTCCGCCGTAAGAGCGGCACGCGCCGCACAGCCTGAATGGGGTGCGCTCAGTCTCTCAGAGAGATCTGCTTGGCTGGATCGAATAGCCGATTCTCTAGAGGCTCGTTACGAGGATATCGCATCCTTGGAAAGTCGTGACACGGGCAAGCCAATCTCTCTTGCCAGAGCGGTCGATGCGCATCGCTCTGTAGCTAACTTCCGCTTCTTCGCAGGGATTCTGCGCGAACAAGAGGAGGAGACTTTTGAGATGGAGGATGCCACCAACTTTGTAGTTCACAAACCGGTAGGCGTGGGCGCACTCATCACTCCGTGGAACCTACCTCTCTACCTGCTCTCATGGAAGGTCGCCCCGGCGATAGGGATGGGAAATTGCGTGGTCTGCAAGCCCAGTGAACTAACTCCCATGACTGCTGATCTTCTCATGCAAGTGATTGACGAAGTTGGACTGCCCGCAGGAGTGGTAAACCTAGTCCACGGCGATGGAGCCGGAGCGGGTGCTCCTCTGGTTGCTCACGAGGATGTAAATCTGGTCTCATTCACTGGAGGGACCGACACCGGCCAGAAGGTGGCCGCTTCAGCCGCCCCTTCATTCAAGAAACTCAGTCTTGAACTGGGCGGTAAGAATGCTAGCATCGTGTTCTCAGACTGCGATATGGAGTCTACCGTGGAGGGCGTGGTCAGGGCAGGATTCCTCAATCAGGGGCAGGTTTGCCTATGCGGCTCGCGAGTACTAGTTGAGGACTCAATCTACGACGATTTTCGCGACCGATTTGTCAAAGCTGTGGAGGCCATGCGTGTCGGGGATCCGTCAGACGAGTCAACTGAACTCGGAGCATTGATTTCTAGAGAGCATCTAGAGAAGGTCAGTGGATACGTAGACCTAGCCAAGCAGGAAGGGGGAGTTTTGCTGACCGGCGGGACTCCGTGTCTGCCATCCGGATTTGAACACGGAAACTGGATGGCTCCGATAGTCATAGAGGGGCTCAAACCGAACTCGCGATGCTCCACTGAGGAGATCTTCGGGCCCGTTGTGACTCTTCACAGATTCAGTGGAGAGGCTGAAGCCGTTAGCATCGCCAACAACACCCGATACGGACTTGCTGGCAGTGTCTGGACGAGTGACCTCGAGCGAGGCAAGAGAGTCTCTGAGGCGCTGGAGACAGGTATGGTCTGGGTAAACACATGGCTGCACAGGGACCTGCGAGTGCCTTTCGGGGGAGTCAGAGACAGTGGTGTCGGAAGAGAGGGTGGGAGTTGGAGCCTGGACTTCTTCTCCGAGGTCATGAACGTGTGTGTCAAACACGATTGATTCAGCAACAGTCAAAGTCCCCTCTAGGTCGAGCACGAACAATATGCCACCTGTAGGCATCGTCGGACTCGGGGCGTACTTGCCCCCCGGAGTGATGACCAATAACGACTGGGCAGAGATAGTTGAGACGAGTGATGAGTGGATTACCGCCAAGACGGGGATTAAGGAACGTAGAATCGCTACGGATGATGTCTGCACCAGTGACCTAGCCGTGATGGCCTGCAAGCAGGCGATGGACGAAGCTGGCATCGGTCCTGAAGATATCGACATGCTCATCCTCGCCACGTCCTCACCCGACGTCCCCCTATCTTCTACAGCCGGAATAACTCAGTACAAACTGGGTTGCACCAATGCCGCTGCCTTCGATGTGAATGCGGTGTGCGCAGGTTGGGTGCACGCGCTTGACATCGGGGCGCGCTTCGTCGGCACGCCTGGATACGACAACGTGCTGGTCGTAGGTGCCGAGGTGTACAGTCGCATTCTCAACTGGGAGGATCGTACTACGTGCGTCCTCTTCGGCGACGGCGCCGGGGCAGCCGTTCTTCAGCAAGTGGGCGAGGGCAGGGGCCTGCTAGGAAGTTGGATGATGTCCGACGGCGCCGGAGCCGGTGTGATCGAGATTCCGGCGGGCGGGGTCAGAAACCCGATTCCGTCCCCGGGATTCGAGGAGGGTGACCAATACTTCCACATGGATGGTCCAGCAGTATGGGACTTCGCAACGGAAGCATTCCCTCAAGCAGTTAGAGCCGTTCTAGAGAGGACCGGTTACTCTCTGGATGATGTCGCAATGATAATCCCGCATCAAGCCAACATCAACATCATCAAGACTGGTATGAAAAAGCTCGGACTGCCCATGTCAAAGACCTTCACCAACCTGCACAAATACGGCAACACTGCTGGAGCCAGTGTGCCCATCGCCATGCGTGAAGCGATGGATGAAGGGCTGATTGGAGAAGGAGACCTAGTGGTTACCGCAGCCTTCGGTGGCGGTCTCGCTTGGGGTGCTAACGCATTCGTTCTGTGAACAGTTACTCTAGAGGGACCCAGGAACCAGTGGAGACGTCGAAAGTCAGGACGCTGCCGTCCGGATTCTGTGCATACACAGTACCGGAGTCGTCTATCCAGACAAGCTGACCCTGTTCGTTCAACTTGGCGTCCGGAGGTGGATTCGGCCTCTGGAGATCAGACTCTAGTTCCTCTAGGAACTGATTGGTGTCCATCTCAGGCTCAAATTGAGGAGCAGGTGCAATTGATGGTTCTTCAACTGGGGCTTCATCCTTTGGAATCAATACGCTCTGGGTTTGCTCAGAGGCCGGTGTGCTCTCAGAATCCCCTCTGCGACGCATTACCATCCAGCCTCCAAGTCCCATTACTAACATGCCAACGGCCAGAGCTATGACCAGCCCGTACTTAGCGAATATATCCTCCTCCAAATACTTCGAAGAATCGTTAGGGAATGCATCTTCGTTGTCTCCATAGCCATCTCCGTCAGAGTCTGCCCACTCGGTCGGGTTCAGTGGGAAGGTGTCTATTCCATCATTGAATCCGTCGTCATCGGTGTCTGAGTCCTTAGGATCTGTGCCTACAGCGTCCTCGTCGGAGTCGGACAGTCCGTCGTTGTCATCATCGGTGTCTGCATTATCTCCGATTCCATCCATGTCGCTGTCCGCCCACTCAGCTTGGTTGAGCGGTAAAGCGTCGTTGTCATCCGGGAAGCCGTCGTTGTCATCGTCAGCATCCTCCTCAGTGTCCTTGCAGCCATCTCCATCGAAGTCCGAGCCGATGCTGCTCGACCATCCCATCAAACCCAAGGGGCACATGTCCATGCCATCGTTGACCCCGTCATTATCATCGTCCGGATCGCTGGCGTCCTGAATCCTGTCACCATCGGTATCGAGGTAGCAGTCATCTCTCGATATTGCCCCTTCCTGTAAAGTGATATGGTTCTCGGGGCAGTCCTCGTAACCAGTGCTCGCAGAACCCGTGACAAAACTGTCAAGCGGTGCGGGAGTCTGCTCTGACTGTCCTTCGGACGAAACATAATTTCCCGGGCTTGCATCATTGCAAGAGAGTTGACCGGGTGAATCCTGATATGTTCCAGGACTACAAGCAGTCTGGGCTGGGCTGGCTTGCTTGTCTACGAAATAACCCGGATCTGCGGGCATGCAATCTGCTGCGGTGCCCGAGGACTGAGACGGGTTGTAGGTGCCAGCGGGGCACGCCGACTGGGAAGTCGAGGCAGGAGAGGAAACGAAGTATCCTGGATCGGCCTCCAAGCAGGTTGACTGGGCTGAGTTGGGCTGATAAGTACCTAGAGTGCACTCAATCTGCTCTGGTGTGCCCCACTCGCTTGCATAATGACCAGAGTCTACATCGATGCAGTCATCACGATCATCAGAGCCTGACGCTGGATTGTATGTGGTTGGAGGGCACTGCTTCTGAGTGTCAGATGCGATGCTGTCAACATAATTGCCAGGCTCGGCTAGAGTACACGAAGACGACCCAGAGTACTGCTGGAATGAACCCAGTTGGCATTCTATCTGTGTCTGATAATTCGTCCCTGGAACATAGTGTCCTGGATCGGCCAAAATGCAGGAAGACTGGCCAATGCTCGGCTGGTAGGTTCCTTCAGCGCATGGAATCTGATTAGCTGCACCGGCCATCGGGACATAGCTTCCTGCATCAGCGGGCAAGCAGTCTGATGCAGAAATGGAGCCGCTCTGGGAATTGTAGGTTCCAATCGAGCAGGCTTCCTGGTAGGTCGAACCGGGGGCCCCGACATAGTGTCCCGGAGACGCTTGGGTGCAAGCCGACTGTGAGGTGTTTGCAGTGTATGTCCCTGGCGAGCATGGTGTCTGTGAATAAGCTCCTGATGAGGAGACGAAGTAACCAGCATCTGCCTCGAGGCAGGAGGTCTGACCGGACGCTGGCTGATAGTGTCCAGGAGTGCATGGAGTCTGGTAGGAAGATCCGGGGTCTGGGACCGCATAACCGGGATCTGAATCCATGCAGTCATCTACAGAAGAGGAGCCCAGCGACGGATTGTATGTGCCAGATGAACAGGGAGTAGGGGACGTCGCTGCACTGGTATTGACGAAGTGCCCTGGTGGTGAATCGATGCAAGCTGAGGCTCCAGAATTAGGCTGGAATGTACCCAGATCGCATGCTGTCTGATTGGCCGATCCGGTATTCGGAACATAGTGGCCGGGGTCAGCAGTATTGCATCTGTCGGATCCAAAGAGAGGTTGGAACGAGCCGAAGTCACAAGGAGTCTGAGAGGTCGCCGCTATCGTGTTCACATAATGGCCGGGGTCAGCCGGAAGGCACGAAAATTGACCAGTGCTCGGCTGATAGCCGCCTATCTGGCAGGCGGTCTGGTTGATTGCTGCTGTAATAGACACATAGTAGCCTGCAGAGGCTTCTATGCACGATGCTTGTCCTGTATTCGGCTGGTAGGTGCCATAGTAGCATTCGGTCTGCGAGGCAGAGCCCGTTGTGTTGACGAAGTGACCAGCGTCAGCATCTAGGCAAGCGGTCTGAGCTATTCCGGGTTGATATGTTCCTACTGCGCAGGCCTCCTGGCCTGTGGCACCTGTGGTATTGACATAATGGCCGGGAGATGCCGCAGTCTGGTCCGGTGCCGCGTAGATATCGACATAGTGGCCCGGTGTAGCCTGAATGCAGTATGTCTGTCCAGGAGCAGATTGGAAATTACCCGGGGTACACGGAGACTGTGTGGTCGAACCAGTTGTATTGACGAAATGGCCCGGAGATGCATCGATGCACGATGACTGTCCGGTATTGGGTTGATAGTTTCCTGGAGTGCACTGATATTCGGTCACACCTATCTCAACCTCGATGTTCATGTTCGGGTCTCCAACCACAGAACCATCTACGGTCGAGAAAAGCCAGACTTGTAACTGATATTGACCGGTTCCGTTCCACGGTGAGACTAGGATATACAGTTTGGAGTCTGAAGAGAAGTTGGTGTTATTCGTCGATGTCTCGTCGTAAGCTGTTGTATAGCTTGAATTCAGAAGATTGAGACTCTCGTTGTAGATTGCTAGGTCGAAGTCCGCTCCGGATGGAGAGGTCAATCCGACGCTGACTCCCGAATCCCTTGGGACATTCATTACATACATGTCTTGGAAATCTCCGCTGGATTGGATGGTACCGTTGTACAGAGCGCTATTAGCTGAGATATTGAATGCGGATGAATTGTATGAACCCGCATCGCCGAAGTTCTGGTTGGAGTAGTTTCCCGCTGCACTATTGACGCATGAAGCCTGCCCTACTTGCTCCTGAAACATTCCCGAAGAGCACAGAGTCTGAGA